>Ga0255766_10000030_pt1 | contig 132356 bp, 164 predicted proteins | sample 071ome_23_FD_179966 | JGI IMG/M metagenome (GOLD analysis project Ga0255766, IMG submission 179966) | Coastal salt marsh microbial communities from the Groves Creek Marsh, Skidaway Island, Georgia - 071403BT metaG (version 2) | ecosystem: Environmental > Aquatic > Marine > Intertidal zone >...
GAACTTGAAGACAAATTTATCAATCTCGCGTTTCGTGGAAACGATGTGCAGGGTCTTACGAGAGACGAAGTACGAAAGTATATTCGCCATATTGCTGATCGGCGCTTGCTTCAGCTTGGACTCAAAACTAAGTTCAGACAAAAAGACAATCCTCTACCTTGGCTTGACTGGGTACTTAACGGAGCATCACATGACAACTTCTTTGAAAAGCGAGTCACTGAATACTCAGTAGTAGGCATGGAAGGTGACTGGGGTTGGGACGAAGAATCTGAAGTCTGTAGTCTAGATAATGTGGGGTGTGCGGCATAATGGAAGAGTACGAATATTCTTTAGTTTGTTATTTCTGTGAGGCTAAAGTAATTCTTACTGTATGTGACAGCGAAGAAAAGCCTCGTGCTTGTCCAATGTGTGGAACAGAATGTGAAACAGACTGGGAAGAATGAAGCCACACTTTTCGATATTTGAAGGTGGGCACGATCCCAACTTCACCATCTTTGATCCTAATACCAAAAAGTTCTACATCTATGAGTTAGAACGAATTCTTGGCATCAAAAATTATCACATTCAAAGACCTCTGCGAGCCGCAGGACAAAAACAATATTATCATGCAGTTAGATTTGGCGTAGAACATGCATACGAGAATTATGGCATTGCTAACGATTTTGAATGGCTTTATCATAAATCGATAGCAATGAATGAGTCCTTCTGGGACAGAGATCAGATTAAATGGAAGCATTGTAAGTTAAATAGAGTGCATCACCATGACGCACATGCGTGGTGTGGCTATGCACAATCACCTTTTGAAAAGTGCGCAGTCATATCTTGGGACGGTAAAGGTGATGACACTTCGTTTCGTACATGTGAGTTTAGCAAGTGGCATCAAAGGCACACGAGCAATCAACACTTTAAACACTCAGAAGTCTATACTCGTGCCGGTCACCTTTGTAAGATATTCAAAGACACTCACACTCTAAGTATCGCCGGTAAGTTTATGGGACTAAGCGCATACGGTGAAATAGATCAAGAATATTATGATTACTTTAGATGGCGTATGCGGACAGGCTATGGCTATCATAAAACCAACGCATTGGATGCGGGGATCGATCTAGCATTTAACGAAGATTTTGCGTATAAAGTAGAGTCGGTGTACGAGCACCGCAAAGCATTTAACATAGCATACACTGCACAAAAAGCCTTAGAAGATGATATTCTAGAGTGGATTGACAAGAACTATATTCATACAATTCGCGATTATGACAACAACCTGATTCTCACTGGCGGCACTGCGTTAAACGTTTTGGTTAATGAGAAAATCAAGCGAGCGTTTCCAGGCATCAATGTTTTTGTTCCACCTAACTGTGGCGACAGCGGTCAAAGTTTCGGTGCTATGATGTGGCATCTGACCGAAGAAGAAATCTTCCAAGAAAAAGTTCGATGCGAGTTTATGGGTCCTCCTCTGTGGGACTACAAACAAATTCCTATATACATCAAGAAAAGAGGCGCCACACAGATCAACATATCTGACATTGCGCAACTGCTCAGAGAGCAAAAGATTATTGGCATCTGTCAGGGCAACATGGAGTGTGGACCTCGTGCATTGGGCAATCGTTCTATTCTATGTGATGCTTCGAATCTACACGCAAAAGATATTCTGAACGCAAAGGTCAAGTTCAGAGAATGGTTTAGACCATTCGCTCCTGTGTGCAAGAAAGAAGATGCACACAAGTATTTCTACTCACCGTCTTTCGATAACATGGAGATGATGCAGTTCATTGCAGACGTAAAGCCAGAGTATCGAAAAGAATTTCCTGCAATTACACACATTGATAATACAGCCAGACTACAAGTAGTCACACCTGAATTCAACGAGCCGCTATATAATATCTTAGATGCGTTCGATGGAGTTTTGATTAACACGTCATTCAATGTTCAAGGTAAGCCTATACTAAATAGTATGAAAGAGGCGATGAACGTACTTGACAACACAGGACTCGATCACGTGGTTGTTGAATATGAAGGTGACTACTGGCTGTTTTAATGTGGCATTATAAAAATTTACACTACGATCCAAGTGAAGACGAACTACAAGATTACGTAGGTTTCGTTTATCGCATCACTGAACTTGATACTGGTAAGAAGTATATTGGTAAAAAGTTTTTTTGGGCAACGAGAAAGTTGCCACCCTTAAAAGGTCAGAAACGAAAGCGTACTAAACGTACGATTTCAGACTGGCAAGATTACTTCGGCAGTTCCGAAGAACTCAAGCAACTTGTAGAAAAGAAAGGTCACGATGCTTACCACCGAGAAATACTTCGGCTGTGTAAGACTAAGGGCGAATGTTCTTACTACGAAGCCAAGCTACAGTTCGAATACGATGTATTGCTTCGTGACGATTATTACAATGAGTTTATAGGTTGTAAAATTCACTCAAAACATTTGAAGAGAGACGATGGGCAATATAGCGGCGGCACACTGGGGTCATGATTCCGCAATCTGTTTTTATAAAGCCGACACTCAAACATTTCACACCGTTGAAATGGAAAAGTTGTCTGGTATTAAGCATTTTCGTGGGCATGGCAGACATCATCAAACTGTAGACTGGCTGAAAAAAGTTTTAAAAGTTGCAGAAGAAGAATTTGGTATCGAAAATGACTTCGATACTTTTATCATTGGTTCCTGCGATAAGTATCTAGATCCAGAACTTCATGAATTTAATTCTGGATTAAAAGTCAATCCTAAGCACGTCAGAGAAGTATTCAACGTTCGTGAATTCAAAGTAGCATATCGACATCATGCGGGTCATGCGTGGTGTGGAGTTGCGCAGTCTCCATGGGCGGGTAAAAAGTGTGCTGTGTTTACACACGATGCTGGTGGCGATGACGGTCATACATTCATGTGGAAACACGTTAACAATATTTGCATATCTAAACAAACCCCTCACTGGCACAACCCTCCTGACAGAGCGTATTTTGGTCGCTATTACACTGCATCATCTTGTCATGGTGTACATGATATTGCTTCTAAGACGGAACAGTCTTTAGACATTGCTGGTAAAGTAATGGGAGCGGCGGCATATGGCAGGCAATCATCGCCGTGGTATATTGTGGGGCAAAGGCTCTATAAAGAAGATCCTGATACGATTGAATGGATTAATCCCATGGCAAATTTCTTTAAAGCTTGGTACTTGCAGACACAAGAAGAATTAGAGGCAAAGGGAATTCGTGGTTACAAGAATGGTAAACAGTATCTTAATAAAATTATTGCTGAATCGCCTGAGCAATTTAATCCATATGAATTTTGGACATCACCGCTTGGTTTAACTTGGAGAGAACAGACTGATATTGCATTGGGAATTCAGCATCAACACGAAAGAGAAGTCGTAGCGTTTGTCAAAAAGCATCGAGATTTTATTCGAAAGTGTGACAACAAACTTGTCATATCTGGTGGATGCGCGTTGAATCTTCTCACAAATAAAAGAATACAAGAAGAATTAGAAATTGAAGTTTATGTTCCACCAAACGCCCATGATTGTGGGCTGCCTTTTGGATTTCTTATTCAACATTTAGCAGAGATTGGCAACGATGTGTGGAAACGTGGCGTCGATATTACATACTCTGGTCCAAAACTTCATGATAGACATGAGCTTGACAAATACAAAAAACAGTATTATCATGAAGAGATTACAATTTCTGATTTTGCAAAACTTTTGAGAGATGATGAAATCATTGGTTTCATGCAAGGCGGTGGAGAAGTAGGAGCTAGGGCTTTAGGCAATCGATCCATTCTATGTGATCCAAAAGGCTTTGATAAGAAAGACAAAGTGAATATTGTAAAGCGGCGAGAACCTTATCGACCCTTTGCTCCAATGTGCCGTTACGAAGACGCTGAAAAATATTTTGAAGCATACAGTTACGAGAATCTTGCGTACATGAATTTTGCTGTAACGACTCGGGCTGAATATGTGGAAGAACTTGCGGCTGTCACTCACGTTGATGGCACAGCAAGATTGCAGACGGTGACACGAGACCAGAACAAATTCATACATGATTTGCTAACAGAATTTGATGGTGTTTTATTGAACACTTCTTTCAATGTTCAAGGCAAGCCAATACTAAATACATTAGAAGAAGCATTTATAGTACTAGACAAAACGGCACTCGACGGAGTGGTGTACTTAGATGATGATGAAAAACTGTGGCTTTTCAGATCAAAAAAAGCATAAATAATTTAATAACTCAATCGATGTGGTAATCCATGCTCAAGTTTTCTAATTACATTCAACAACTCGACGAAGGCGTCAACGATCCCGCAATCTTCAAAGCAATCTTTCTTGCGGGTGGTCCTGGTTCGGGTAAGTCGTTTATCGTGGGCAAGACTGGTCTCACTTCTATGGGATACAGAGTCGTTAACTCAGACGATGCATTTGAAGCGGCTATGAAGAAAGCTGGCATGGAGATGAGTCCTGATAATATCTTTTCTGTCAAGGGTCAAGAACTTCGTGGTAAAGCAAAGCGTCTCACATCAACAAGACAAGCTGGTTACATCAAAGGTCGTCTTGGTCTTGTGATCGACGGCACTGGTAAAGATCCAGACAAGATCGCAACGCAAGCACAGAAACTTAAAGCACTTGGCTACGACACTGCAATGATCTTTGTTAATACTGATATGGACACAGCCCTTGAGCGCAATCGACAACGTGAACGATCACTGCCAGACAAAGAAGTAGAAGAGTATTGGAAAGCTGTCCAACGCAATGTGGGCAAGTTTCAACGTATGTTTGGTAAGCCAAACTTTCTTGTAGTAGACAACTCAGCGGGTAAGAACTACGAGAAAGAAACGCTACGTGCTTATCGTGACGCTACTAAATTCACTCAGAAGCCTGTGGAGAATGCCAAGGCGAAGAAGTGGATTGAAGACGAAAAAGCGAAAGCAAAAAGAACTTGACAAAACCGAAATTAACGTGTACAATAAGCTTGTGCGCGTCAGGGTAAGAATATATACTGAATAAGGTGAAACATTATGGCGATCACTTCTAAAAGATTAGAAATCTTTGAAATACTAGAAAAGTTCGAACAGGCTAAGAATAAGCAAGAGCGAGTAAAAGTATTGAGACAGAACGATATTATGCCTCTGCTAGATGTACTGCGAGGCACATTCGATGAAGCAATTCAATGGAATCTTCCAGGTGGTACGCCTCCGTACACACCTAGCTCTGAAGAGTCACCTCCTTCGACTCTTCTCAGACATCATCGCAACTTCAAATATTTCGTCAAAGGTTTGCGCGAAAGTAGCAAGCTTGGCCCTATTCGTCGCGAGCGTATGTTTATCGATATGCTCGAGGCGGTACACCCACGAGATGCAGAAATTCTCATCTCAATGATCAATAAGAAGAGCCCTGTGAAAGGATTAACTAAGACAGTCGTAAAGGAGGCATTCCCAGAGTTAATCTCAGCATGATTATGATCCAAGTAAACTAAAAAAGGAACATTGCCTATGGTAGAATCCAATCAAATTGAACGCTTGAGGAAAGACTCAAGAGAACTTGGACATTACATTCATAAATTGCAAAAAAGAGGTAAGACAGATATTGCCTATAAAATGGCTAAGAAACAATCGTTTTTAGAAGCCGCAATATCGCAAGTCGAAACTCGCTTAAGGGGGTGATCCTTATCTAAGGTGAGCCTCGGCAACGGGGCTCATCACTTTAGATTGGACTACTAGGAAAAAACATATGCCGCTGTACACAATGAAGAACACAACCACCGGAGAAGTTAAAGACATGATGATGTCTATCTCTGCGATGGAAGAAATGAGAGCCACAGGAGACTGGACACAAGTCATCGGTGCACCAAATCTCGTTACACACACAGGTAACATGATTAACAAGACTTCAGGCGATTGGAAAGATCATCTTAAAAATATCAAGAAAGCCTCTGGTACTCGTGTAAAAAATTCTATTAATGTATGATGACAAATAAACAGCGGAACGAGTCGATGCATATTCGAATCGACGATCTCATTACAATTGATCCTATCACTGATCGCCAAAAGCATGCCTTTGATGCATGGAGAGATGGCGACAACATGGCTCTAGTTGGCACAGCAGGTACAGGCAAAACATTTCTTGCCATGTATCTCGCACTAGAAGAAGTGATGGATAAAAGTTCGCCTTACGAATCAGTCAAAATTATTCGATCAGTTGTACCCACACGTGATGTTGGCTATCTGCCTGGTACGATTGAAGAAAAACTCAACGCATATACAGGACCATATCGAGCAATCGCATCTGAGTTGTTTGATGGAGATGCTGGTGCGTACGACAAGCTTGTACACAACAAATATATAAGCTTTGAGTCAACGTCATATATTCGTGGTGTGACGTTCGACAATTCTATTGTAATTGTGGATGAAATGCAGAACTTAAATTTTCATGAATTAGATTCTGTTATGACAAGGATTGGTCATTGTTCTAAAATCATTTTCTGTGGCGACTACTACCAATCTGACTTTAGATCCGAAAACGATAAGAAAGGTATAAATATCTTTCTACAGATAGTTGAACAACTGAAGCACTTTTCTGTGATCAGTTTCAACTGGGAAGATATAGTAAGAAGTGGTCTTGTAAGAGACTACATCATGACAAAAGAATGGATGGAGATCCGATGAACAGAGAAGCAGTTTACGAACAATTAAAAATAGACGAAGGAGTCGAGTATGTCATCTACAACGATCACCTCGGTTACCCCACGTTTGGAGTTGGTCACCTTATCCTCGAAAGTGACCCGGAACACGGACAACCAGTTGGTACTGGAGTTACGGAAGAACGAGTTAAGGAGTGTTTTGACCACGACCTCGACCTCGCCATCGGAGAGTGTGAACACTTATACGGCGCAGGGGAATTTGGAGACCTACCAGACGAGGTCCAGCAAATCTTGGTTAATATGATGTTTAACATGGGTCGTACCCGACTGAGCAAATTTAAGAATTTCAACGCCGCTATTGCAGAAGGCGATTGGAAACGTGCCGCCGTTGAAGGGCGTGACAGTCTTTGGTATCGTCAGGTCACTAATCGCGCGGAAAGACTAATGGAGCGAATGGAGAACGTTTGATCATGGCTAAGTACAGCCGATTTGATTCCCGAAACAAAAAGCGTAACAATCATAAAAATCGTTACTTAGATAGAACCAATGCAAAAGGCAAGAAGCGTCAATTCAAAGACGATTATACTACCGAGCAGTGGTCAGAAAAGTACGCAATGGAGAAAGCAATCTCGATTGACTTATATTAGATGAACTTTGAACTGTATCATGATCCCATAAAGAAACACCCTTATCTCTTCACCTACGGCACAGAAGTCGATTGGAGAGGTACTCCTGGAGTTGGGGATATACTTTTTGGATTAAATGCAGTTCATATGATGGTTCATCTAATACGCAAGCGCCGTCCGCTTGAGCAGATGACGATGAATGTTTTTTGGGAACATCCTGAAGATCACTTACATCACTTCGAAGATCCTGAAACAATCATCGAGCGAGCCGAGTATCTTCATAATTTTTATTATGACAAAGACGCAGTGAAGATGAACCACATCTTTGACTCCACTGACCACGAGATCACTAAACTACGGCACAGAGGATTTCAACGACAACGAAGTCCTCTCGCTGTTCTTGACGGTATCCCTTCTTGGGTATTTCGCGAAGATGTTTGGACTGATCCAGTAGAAAACAAAGTTGTCTTTTGGCGACCTTTGTTCAACGCAGAAACTCCACGTGGCTGGAAACGAACTTTCTTTCCCGAAGACTGGGAAAAGATTATTCACATTTTAGAAATGAAAGGCTTTAATCTCGTTGAACTAACGTATCGCACACCAGTTCGTGAAGCCATGTATCACATACGCACCTGTCGTTTCTGTATCTTCTATGATGGTATGTGGCAGTACATTGCTCGCAATCTGTGCAAGCCTGTCATTGCGCTTGGTGATAGCGGCATACTTGAAGTACACAATCCACAGGGCGTTCACTTTCTCAAGCCACACATGCCAGAGAATGATTTTTACGCATACATAGATAAACTTCCAAACATACTTTCGCACATGGATCAGAGAGCGAATCGTTATAAAAAGAAAATATTAGGTGAAATATATGGGTGACATAAAGATTGACAGAGCAGTGATTGAAGTACAAGGAGCGTGTAACTTTGATTGCTCAATGTGTCCTCAAGACAAACGTGAAGGTGGTCGTCATAAAGACTTTCTTACAAAGATGTCGTTGCTTGAGTTTGAGACCTACGTAGCAGACTGTAAGAAACACGGACTGCGCGTTGTCAATCTAGATGGCTCAGGTGAAGCAACTATCAATCGCAATCTGCCCGAGTACATTAAGATTGTCAAGAAGTATGACGCACAAGCAGTAATCTTCTCTAACGGATTTAAAATGCATGGTCAGTTCATGCGTGACTGTGTAGATGCTGGTCTTGACTTTTTTCGATTCTCTTTCATTGGTTCTACGCCCGAAGACTATGACAAGTGGATGTACAACACACGCGGTAGTAACTATCATTTGATCAAGAAGAACATCAAAGAGATGATTGACTACGTGAAAGAATCTGGTTCAAGTTGTGTTGTCGAGACGTACCATCTAATTACAGACAATGCAAACCTCGAGACAGAGTTAGAAAATTACAAGAAGATTGTCGAAGAGCTTGGTTGCAAAACAGAAATCTGGAAGATGCATAACTGGTCTGGTGCATGGGACATCGGAGAGAATGCTCGCAAAGGAAAGGTGAAGACTTGTGGAAGACCTTTTAGTCCCGATGTCGTTATTCGTGCTGGCGGTCTTGACGGTAAAAGAGGTGCTGTTCATCCTTGCTGTCAAGTACTGGGACGAGACGAAGAAGCCGTTCTCGGACACTGTTCAGAAAACACAATCGAAGAAGTTATCCGAGGACCAGAGTACTCGGCCCTAAGAGAGTCACATCGTACGGGTGACTATCCAGACTACTGCAAGAATTGTGATTTTCTTCTTGACGATCCTGAAGTATTAGTGTATACTAACAATGATCGCGACTTACACAAAATGATTGGAACAGAGTTCAACTTAGATGATTACCGATAAGCCAGAAGTATGGATGATTGCAATCACGGGTAATCCCATATCAGAATATTATAAAGAGTATTGCACTCCCAGCTGGACCAAACACGGGTTCAAGGTCAATCACTTCGAAGCGAAGACGCCCAAAGACCTTGAGACAGAAGAGTGCAACTTTCTTCCGTTTCGAATGAAGCACAGCTATTCGCGTAATCTTGATGTAGAGTTTACTGAAACAGAAAAGGCTGTTTGGTATAGTCACTACTATGCATGGAAGAAATGCTGGGACGAACAGACGCCTTTTATTGTTGCAGAACATGATGCGCTTCTTCGAAAGGACGTGGACCCTAAAGCGTATCTCACAAACATGACCTGTCTGTGTCATGACGAACGTATCAACAAAAACGGTGAAGTTTATGGTCGGGCTAAGTTAGCTGGCGGAGCGTACTATCTAACGCCTTATGCCGCAAGAGAACTGATGCGTATTCGTCATCACAAAAAAATCATCTACAACTCTGATGCATGGATTCATAGAACGTGTGACAAGTTTGGTAGATGGAGAGAAGGTACGTGTATGCAGTATAAGAATGAAGATGTAGGCGTAACAATTGAACACAATCATCCAGGTAAATCATGAAAAGACTCATATATCAAGTTTGCTTAGGCAAAGCGAAAAACTCTGCTCTTTATTCGAAGTGCATTCAGTCAGTAGCAGAGTATTGTTGGAAGAATGAAATCGATCACATCGTACAAACTACGCCTAAATTAAAAATAGCGCCTGATCCGTTTATGTCGAATCGTAGTAAAGAAGCGACTGCGAATCATGGTGGCTTTCTTCCTATCTACGAGAAAGAAAATGCGTTTGATTTGCTAGATGAATATGATCAGATTGCAATCATTGATGCTGACATCTACATTCGCGAAGGCTCACCAAACATCTTCGATGACTTTGGTACTGAACACGCCTTTGGTGCAGTCTGTGAACGTGAGATGCCAATTCAAGATTGGTATAAACAAAAGATTGTTAACTACTCGCATATGCAGTATGCTCAACTGCAAAGCAACAGAACTGATTTCAAGCCCAACACGCTTGGATTTGAATTTTTTAATATGGGTATGATCTTACTGAACTGCGCTAAGTTCAAACCATATCTCAAGGGACAGACAGCAAAACAGTTTATCGAACGTGCTGAGTTTATGGATTTTGTGAACGGCAGAGGCGCATGGAAATGGAGTACTGACCAGACGTTACTTAACTTTTTTCTGAAGAAATACGATGTGCCTACAATGCACATGGACGCTAAATGGAACGGTCTATATACTGCACACAAAGACATTAAAGACTGTCATTTCGTTCACTTCTTTCTGAAAGACAAGCTACCAGATCGAGGTGAGAACGTCGAGGAGCTGATGGCGCAAATATGAGTTATGAAGAAAAGACTCAAAAGTACAGTACATGGGGTGACAAGTATCTACAACATACGGACGTGCTGTACTCGATTCAGTATGAAGAGAAATTCAAGCCTATCAACGTTCAGTTATCGCTGTGCGAAATCTGTGATAGCGACTGCCCGTTCTGTTCTGTTGCGGCTCGTCCACTAAAAAGTTACATCCCATGGCCTAAGTTGGTCAAGATGATGGAAGACTTTAAGACACTCGGCGCTAAAGCAGTTGAGATCACCGGTGGTGGTAATCCTATGCTGTATCGTGACAAAGAGCATAAGAAGAATATCACAGACGTAGTAGAGTTATGCGGTCAACTTGGCTTTGATGTGGGTATCATTACCAACAGCGAAAACATCGAGCGACATCTTAATGAGCGAGCGTTCAAGTGGCTCAACTGGATTCGAATCAGTCTGATTAAACTTGACGAAGGTAAGAATCCCGAAGATTATGATTTCGGATCATTCCCTCGTGATAAGATCGGTCTGTCGTATATTATTTACGACGGCACTGGCGGTGTACCTGACGAACTGTCTCGCACAAAGAAGCCGTATATTGGCACTACGAAAGAGTCGATTCAAAAGATTGCTCGACTGATCGAACTAAATCCCGAAGTTAAGTTCTGTCGTATCGCAGGCAATGCGTTGGTTGATGGCTATCAGACAGAGATTCAGAACAAGTGGCGACCTGTGATCGAAGAGATCGACAGTCTGTCAAAGTTTTTTATCAAAGACATCTGGGACGCAACACGACCTTTCGAAGAGGGCTGTTACGTTGGCTTGACTCGACCATATATCGCACCACATCCAGATGGCGGTGATTATCAAGTGTATATGTGCACGAGTCACGTGTTAGAAGATCGTACGTACAAGCTGGAATTTTCGCTTGGTAGTATTGACAACGTAGTCGAAATATGGGATAATGCTAATCTGAAGTACTCTATGAATGGATATCCGTATGAAGTAAGAGACAACAAAGGCAAGTGTTGGGATAAGGCTTGCGGTACTTGTTTGTATTACAACAACAATCGGTTGCTTCATACAGTAGCACAACGAATGGACCTCGACGATAGGAATTTTGCATAAATGTTTGACAAGCATTATTATGAAAGCAACAACTACACCAACTACTTAGATCGACAAGATCGCTACATTCGCCTCGCAGAAGAGGTCAGCGACTTTCTAAGTAAGATGAACCTACTACAAGAGCCAGTGCTTGACTTTGGCTGTGCAGTGGGTTTTTTGCTTAAGGGACTTGAAGGACGAAATCTAGATTGTTATGGCGTAGACATTTCAGAGTGGGCACTAGAGAAAGCACGTGAGCGTGGTCATGACGTAAGAAGTGAAGTTGACTGGCTTAAAAAGCATGGTGTTGTGTTTGGGCTCGACGTGTTCGAACACATGAACTATGACGATCTGGAAGCGTTCTTTAAAAAGATTAAGACAAAAGCAATTGTTTTTCGTATGCCTGTCTGTGCCAATCCAGGTGAAGACTATGTGCTAGAATGTTCTCGCGTTGATCCTACTCATGTAGTTCGCTGGACAAAGGCTATGTGGCGTGAGTTTTTTCGTACGTTCGGTTTTCTCAGTGTCGAGTTAAATCTTTCTACTATATACAACAGCGAAGGTGTTTACTCTGGTATTGCATTGAGACATGAGTACTAACTATAAAATAGAGCAACTGATCACTGAGGAAGAAAGAAAAGAACTTAGAAATTTATTTGACACACTTGATCCTCAACTTGCTCATCAAGACTATAATCTTTTTGATGTAGACAAACGTGATCTACATCCTAAGCAGTGGAATGACACCATTCAAAAGATTTCTGCAAGAGGTGAAAGTAAAGGTCTTACTACTCATGCTCATTATTTTATAAAGTATGAAAAAGATGCGTTTACCAGAATACACACAGACGATGATAAAGTCATAAAATTAACAATCATCACCATGATAGAAACAAAAGATTTAATTGGTGGTGGTAGTTTGATTTATGATAAATACAATAGGAAGCCGAGACCCGCATTTAAATATGCGAAAAGAACCGGTAATGGTCACGGTCCATATGGAAGAGACATTATACCGGTAATCGTAGAAACAAAGGATGGTGAATCGATGATCTACGACGGCAAAACTCTGCACGGTGTTACGCAGGTTCAACAAGGACATAGACTAGTATTAGTGAGTTGGTTTAAATGACAGAGATTTTTGACTCAGACGGTTACGGAAATATTTTAGATTCCGACGGCAACATCCAGTACATCTTTGAATCAGATGGCTGGTACATGTACGATTCGGACGGTCTTTTAGTTCTTGCACCTGTTCAAGATTTTGACTCTGGTGTGGTTCCGGCAGATTCTGCCGATAGCATTTTTGTAGAATGGCCTAAAACTTATATTGCACACAGAGGCAATCTTTACGGACCTAATCCTGAACTAGAGAATACAATTCCACATATTGACTCTGCGATGGGTCAAGGATTTCACGTTGAGGTTGATGTTTGGAATATCAACGGAACCATGGTTCTGGGTCACGATCAGCCAAGAGATAGTGACATTCTTTCAAATTATGTCACAGACAACTTCTTTATCAATCGCTCAAATCGGCTGTTAATTCATTGTAAGAATGCCGAAGCTTTATGTCACATGATGGGTTTAACATCGACGCATGGTCCTGCATTTGAATATTTTTTCCACGATAGTGATGCTTATACATTAACATCACAGTCGAGTATCGTTGCATATCCTAATAAACCTTGTCCTCTCCACGTCGATGTAACTCCTACAACAATTGCGATGATGCCCGAAAGACACAACACAGACACCACAGACTTCAAAAAAATCTGTACAGACTACCCAGTGAGATATCGCGACACCAGTTCTTAGACATGATAAAGCTTATATTATTTGATCTTGATGGAGTATTAATCGACGCTAAAGACATTCATTACCGAACGCTAAATGATGCGCTCGGTAGTGTTGGCGACTACACCATCACGCCCGAAGAGCATCTTAACATCTATGACGGTCACAAGACACGTCAGAAGTTGGACATGCTCACCAAAAATAAAAACCTGCCTCTTGAAGCACATGACTTTGTTTATACCCGCAAGCAAGAACTTACGCTAAACGAGATTCGGCTACTCAAGCAACAGTCACACATCGTAGAACTATTCCAAAGATTGGATGTAAATGGTTATAAAATTGGCGTCTGTTCTAACAGCATTCGCTCAACTGTACTAACAGCCCTAGCCAAGACTGATCTGATCGAGTATTGCTCTGTCATCATTTCAAATGAAGACGTAAAGAACAGCAAGCCTCATCCAGAGATGTACTGGAAGGCTATGTCGATGATGAACTGTTTGCCCGAAGAGACGATTATTGTCGAAGACTCACCACCCGGACTGCTGGCGGCTGAACGTTCTAGAGCCAAATATATAAGAGTAACAGATCCGTCGCAAGTGACGGTCGAGAATATCATGCCTAAGATTAATGGAGAACCAATTGTGAACAAGTGGAAAGATGAAAAGTTGAACGTGCTGATTCCTATGGCGGGTGCGGGTTCTCGATTCGCTGAAGCAGGCTACACTTTTCCTAAGCCTTTGATTCAAGTTAACGACAAGCCTATGATTCAAGTTGTTGTAGAGAATCTTGGTCTTGATGCAAACTACATCTTTGTTGTGCAGAAGAGTCATCGTGAGCAGTACAATCTGGACACGATGCTTGGTCTCATCTCACCGAACTGCAAAGTTGTTGAAGTCGATGGTATCACAGAAGGTGCGGCATGTACTGCGCTACTTGCAAAAGAGTACATTGACAATGACGCGCCTCTGTTTTTTGCAAACAGCGACCAGTATGTTGAGTGGGATCCAGTCGAGTTTATGTACAAGATGCAAGAAACGCAAGCAGATGGCGGTATCGTCACGTTCAAAGCAACTCATCCCAAATGGTCGTTTGCTAAAGTAGATGACAAAGGCTTTGTGACTGAGGTTGCAGAGAAAAATCCTATCAGCGATAACGCAACAGTAGGCTACTACTATTGGAAACGTGGTGCTGACTTTGTAAAGTATGCAGAGCAGATGATCGAAAGAGATGTACGTGTTAACAACGAATTCTATGTCTGTCCAGTGTTTAATCAAGCCATCGAAGACTGCAAGAATATTCGTATTCATGAAGCAGAAAAGATGTGGGGACTTGGAACACCCGAAGACTTAGAGTACTATCTAAAGAACTTCGACAATGAGATTTGATGAGCCTAAAGACTGGGAGTTACATCCAGGCGATACTTTCTATCAGAAGTTTAAGAGTAGAGGCGAACTCTATTCGATGACTCTTCCTGACTGGGAGATTGCAGAGAAATATCTTGATCGCAAGCGAGGCTGTCTTGATATCGGTGGACACATTGGTACAACCGCATTGCGTTATGCAAACAACTTCGAACAAGTCTATTCGTTCGAACCTCTTTATCACGAGATAATGAATCGAAACCTGAGCCACGTCACTAACATCGAAGTATATCCTTATGCTGTTTCAGATGCAGACGAAGAGATGACAATGATCATGCGCTCAGGTAATACTGGTCTGTCTTTAATTCTTACAGATGAAACACGGCACTATAAAAATAGATCGGGTTACAATCCTAAAGAAATCAAGATGGAAACAAGAGTAGTAGACGATTACTATTTCGCAGAGATCGATTTCATTAAGATTGATACAGAAGGCTTTGTACTACGTCCTCTTAAGGGAATGCTACATACACTTGAAGAGAACGATTGGCCTTTGCTTCAGATTGAATTTAATAATTTGAATCAGAACACAGCAGAGTGCTTTGCTCTGTTGAAAGATTTAAAATACGAGCAAGTCGATCAGTTTCATGTAGATCATTTTTTTCGGCGAGTTTAATCATGAGAGTCGCAGTCTGTATTTCTGGTGCTTGTGTAAGCAAGAATCCTAATACCACCCTTCAAAAAAATCTAAGCAGAGTTAGACGATTCTTTCCTGATTATGATTATCATTTTGCTACATGGTCTGGATTTCAAGAGACGTTTGAAAACAACTTTCCCGAAGAAACCGCACACTACTATCCTGAGCCTGATATAGGCTATCATCCTTACTTTGACATTCCTGAATCATTATGGGAATCAAGTCGCTTTCGCGAAGTAAAAGCCTTCATTCAAAGAGGTGGCATACCTCGACGCGAATGGACTTCACATCACACAAAACAACACTTGATTCATGCTTGGCTATGTGATAAGATAAAAGATGATTATGATGTAATCGTACGTGCGCGATTCGACACGTGGATCTACGAACATGCAGATTTTATACCGTACGTGATTGATACGTATGAAAAGAATCGCATCAATTCGTTTTCTGCTACGAAGCAACAACATTTCGATAAGTTGCGGCAGTTCGACACTAAGCCAGGTGGCAGACATCATAACTGGATTGTAGATCAGTTAATTATGCATCCGATGAGTTTTATCGACAGAGCCTATGTTGATAGGCTACACGAAGAAAAACGCTTGCATCCCGCAGAGATGGGTTGGTATCAAGTATTGAGCAAGCCTAATGGAAGCACACATCGATGCTTTGATGGTTGGGTGAATCACGATAAAAACGTTTTGGAAAAATTCTTTAAATGAAGAAGATCATACTACAACATTGGACAGGACCTCTGGGTGAACTAGAAGAGCGTTCAAAAGCAAACATCGAAGAGTATGCTAAGTTCTGCGGTGCAGACTATCAGTTGATATCTGGTAACGTGTTTAGAAAACATCTATCAGCACCATGCCAAAAGATGATAATGCTTGACCCGCAGTTTGATGAGTACGATATGGTCGTCATGATGGACATCGATATGTTCACTCGTAAGGGCATGACGAAGAACATCTTTACAGATGATACAGGCATTGGTCGTCACTTCGGCATTCAGCCTTCGTTACGTCAGAAACTCTATCAGAGATTTCCCTTGCTCGGCGACACTCGATATCCGTATTGGGGTGGATCTATCTATCGTCTAGACAAAGACATTCGTAAGAAGCTTCGAATTCATATGGTAGATTGGGAGATGGATCATTTTAATAACAACTACGAAGACGAAGGCATTATGCACCGTCTCGCAATCAAAGCAAATCTCAAAGAAACGCCAGATGTCTATCTCGACGAAGACAAGTGGAATCGGTCGTCGTTCGAAGAGAATGTAAGTGACGGATATATAATCCACGTAAGGCGTAAGATGAAGAACACGCCTGGCAGACCATCGCCAAAGCAAGACAAGATTTTGAACTATAGAAAATTAGTGGAGAAGGGAATTCTAGAATGAAAGTAGTGATTACAGGAATGGCAGGTTTTATTGGCTTTCATACTGCCCTTCGATTTCAACAAGCTGGTTATGAAGTACAAGGCTTTGACAACTTCAATAGCTACTATGATCCTCAACTTAAGTACAAGAGAGTAGGTAAGTTAAACGTTGATCATGGAATTATTTGCCCGAACTGTGATCTGAAAAGAAAAGACGATTTTGCAGGCTGGCTAAAAAGAAGCAAGCCCGATCTTGTAGTTCATCTCGGTGCCATGGCAGGCGTTCGATACTCTATGGAGAATCCACAAGAGTACATCGACAACAACGTAACAGGTACTCTGAATCTAATTCAAGCCTGCGAAGAAGCGGGTGTCGAAAACGTCATCTATGCTTCAACTTCTTGTGTGATGCACGGCAACGATTTACCATGGAAAGAAGATGACTATCTGTATCAGCAGATCAATCCGTATGGCTATACGAAGTGCATCAACGAGTCGCAGTTTGCCATCTCTAAAATTCCCAATGCTGTCGGCATGAGATTCTTTACAGTCTATGGTCCGTGGGGTCGACCTGACATGGCGTTATTCGACTTTACAAAGAACATCCTTGCGGATAAAGAAATCACGCTATTTAACTACGGTGACATGAAGCGAGACTTTACATACATCGACGATATCGTACAGGGCATTTGGCTTGTGTCACAGAATATGACACCACGCGACATGTACAACATCGGCTATGGCAAGCAAGTCGAACTAGAAAGATTTGTAACAGCAATCGAAACGTCTCTGGGCAAGAAGGCTATTAAAGCGTATGGTCCGAAACATCCTGCTGATGCAACAGAGACTTGGAGCGACACAACGAAACTTCAGAAACTTGGTTACAATCCTTCTACGCCAATCGAAGAGGGCGTTGACAACTTTGTGAAATGGTATATGGAGCACTACTCGTGAAGAATGTAATTTATCAGTATTGGGACGGCAACGTTCGACCTAGCGCACAGTACGGCTCTGACTGTATGCGTGAATATGCAGAGCGAATTGGTGCTGAGTATGTGTTCGATAGAAATGCACAGTTCGGTAAGAAGTATGGATTAGGAAGAGTAACCCCTTATTATGGATGTTTTAAGCCCGTCTTCGACGACAAATATCTTGATTACGATAATGTTCTGTTTTGCGATACTGATATATTTCCAGTCGATGGACTAGAAGAGAGCGTTTTCGAATCATTTACTGGTGAACTGGGTATGGGTCAAGAGCCTTTACAGCCGCAGTATCGCTACGACAAAAAGTTGAACAAGCAGTGCAATTCGAAAACCGAAGAACACTGGGCTAAACTGGTGACAGAAAAGTACGGCTGTGATTTGCCACGCGACGATCAGAATCGTCTACTTGTATTCAACTCAGGCGTTGTGTTATACTCTAATGCAGGCTTACGCAAATGCCGTGAGCAGTTTAAGCCGTTTCAAGAATATGTGCAGTTAGTCGACCGGGATCCAATCTGTGGTGGTAAAGTGTATGGTACTGACCAAGGCTATCTACACGCAATGGCTATGTCGATGGACATTGATTTCGTTGAGTTAGATACAGAATGGAATAGATGCGTAACGTGGGATCCATATGACAACGGCAATTCATTTGCAAGAACAGCAGTTGATCCAAAAACAAAAAAGACTAAGTTTGTACATATTCAGATGAGAGGCGCAGACAATCAGTCTGATAAATGGCATTGGACTGTCGCGAATAAGCCTAAGTCTGAATGGACACAAATGCAAAATGGTACCATGATACGATGAATTTTTTTGAGTACGAAGACTACGACGATTATGTCAAGCATCAAAAGAAGTGGTATGCGTTGAAGCTGGGCAAGATCGTATATGTCAAGTCTGACACCATTAAACAGATCGTAGAGAATAAGCCTTTTGCATCTAGTGTTCTGTGTCACGGTACTCGATCAGGTGAAGAACAACGTCTGTTTCAAGCACTAGTGCCCTCAGCGAAAGTTGTAGGCTCTGAAATTGGTGATGGCTGTGAGCAATTTCCTATGACTGTTCAATGGGACTTCAATAACAAGAATCCTGATTGGGTAGGAAAGTTTGATATCGTATACACGAATGCATTTGATCATTGCATCACTCCTGTCAAGACACTTAAAGTTTGGAGAGACCAGCTTACTCCGAGCGGCAGACTCTTTGTTGAATATGCCGAGAATCGTTCTAACGTTTCAGAATCAGATCCTATGGGTGCGACAAACGAAGAGGTGCGTGGCTTTATCAAAGAGGCTGGAATGAAGGTAGTCTTAGAGTTGACGAAAGATATTAAACATCGAGGTAGAGTCTTTGTCTGTGAGAAGTAAAATATTTTGTATAGGTCTGTCTCGTACTGGCACTACCAGCTTCAGTGACTTCATGGCTCGCTGTGGCTATAACATCTTACATTATCCAAATGAGACGCAACTGTTCGGTGGATTTGGTGATGGTGCGAGCGACATACCCGTTGTACTGCACTACAAGAAACTTGACAAGATGTTTCCTAAGTCAAAGTTTATCTACACGATTCGGGACAACTGGGCTGATGCTGTAGAGCCTTACTTCTTGCGCAAGAAAGGGCGTGTGAATCAGGCATCGGCTCAGTTAGAGATTCGAAGACAGGTATATGGTAGTGTTGACTGGAATCGTGAACTGTATACAAATGCGTATACTAAACACGATGAAGACGTACGAGAGTACTTCAAAGATCGTCCTGATGATCTGTTGATTCTTGATATCATTGGCGGTGATCCTGTAAGCAAAGTTACAGACTTTCTTGGTATTGAAACTAAACTAACAGAGTTCCCAAAATCTAATTCGCGAGAGAAAACTTGGAAATGAATGACGCATATGTGATCACATTACAAGACAATGAGATGTCGAATGAGTGTGCAGACAAGCTTATCGAATCTTCCCGATCGGTAAATAACGAGTTCGAAATCACCAAGTTCGATGCAATCGTTCCCGAGCGGGTAATTTCTTTAATGCAGTTGCACAATCTCAAGTGGAACTATCCTATGTCAGAGCCTGTGCTTGACATGCAGACAGGACTGTGGAAGCATCCCTATGTTACTGCTGTGACTGAAAAGCGCATTGCTTGTTTTCTGTCTCACTATCTTCTGTGGCAAAAGTGTGCGAAGGGTAAAGAAGGTATGTTCATCTTCGAACATGATGCAGAGTTTATCGAGCGAGTAGACGTGGCTCTGCTAAATCAAAGTTCTTTTGATATCATTGCATTGAACGATCCACGAGGTGCAACTCGTAAGTCTTCTGAATACTATCAGGCTGTCAAACTAAAACTGCCCGAGAAAGTTGTGCCTGTGCCCAAGATCGATCAAGATCAGATTCCTCAAGGTCTGCCTGGCAACTCTGCATACTTTATTAAGCCAGAAGGTGCTGTCAAACTGCTCCGTCTAGTCAATGAGTACGGCGCTTGGCCTAATGATGCAATTATGTGCCGCCAGCTAATGCCTAAGAAACTAGGCATTGTTACAATGTTCAATACAAAAGTGCAAGGCGTTGAATCGACTACAACGTTATGAAAATAGGCGTCTTCGTTGCAGGTCAAATTCGAAATGATTTCGATGACGCGAGATACTGTCTCGATCTTTTAGAGAATGGATTTCCCACCGCGGAGTTCAAGTATCTGGTATGGGACTATGAAGTTGAGCAACATCGAAGACTGCTGAACACGATCTCACTGGGTGATTTAGAAAAGATATCTAACTTTGACATTCACTACAGTCCATATCTGGACAATCCTACCGCCAGCGAACATTATCAGTACAAGAAAAAACTGAAGAATCCAAACGAACGGCATCTGCATCAAACAAAGCAGATGCTACTGCACGATCATCTGATGCAGTTACACGGATCAAAGTACGATGTAGTTGTTCGTGTTCGATGGGACACCTGGGTTTCTCCTCTAATAGACTTTACATCGTATGCAAAAGAATGCTATAATAACTCCTGTGTAATTTCTATAAACACTCGATCTGATTATTGGGATGATCTTCTGCACATAGGCGAAGATCACGGCACTCATGCGCCGCATATCAAACATAGAAGACCTGATGGCACGATTGACGCGCCGATATGCTTTGATATGTTTCAAGATCAAGGTCTGATACTGCATCGAAGCGACGATTGGAACAGCGAGTTTGTGCAGACACTACATAAAGAAAAGAAACTACTAGCCGCAGAGTTTGGCTGGTGGCAGATATGCGTTGAAGGCACAAGTCATCATCGATGGAAACACTATGATGGTGGTGCAGGGCTTTCAAGGTCTGTTCGACAGGCTGATCGAGAAAAAGTGAGAATGATATTTTGAAATCATATGTAATTACAATCATGTCTGAGCCAAGGTCTGTTGAGAGTGCGCAACGTTGCATTGACTCAATGCCTGACTACAACATTGAGATGTTTCCTGCAATCACACCAAAAGATAATCCGTTTAAGATTGCAGAGAAAAAAGGCATACCGATTGATCTATTCAAAGAGGGATACTCGCGCATCGAAAACTGCGTATCCGCCTTTCTTTCTCACCACTCGCTATGGGAGAAGTGCTACGAAGAAAAGACTGAGTACCAAATCTTTGAGCATGATGCAGTATGTACTAATAACATTCCAAAGTTTATACCGTATCAAGGATGTATCTCGCTAGGTGCTCCTAGCTATGGACGATTCCAAACGCCGATGAAAATTGGTGTTGGACCACTAACGAGTAAAAGATACTTTCCCGGTGCTCATGCTTATCGTCTTAAACCTGTTGGTGCTAAGACTTTATTGCAACGAGCAAAGACAGATGCTAGACCTACTGACATTTATTTGAATGCAGATTACTTTCCTTGGCTTGAGGAGTACTATCCTTGGCCAGTGGTTGTAAAAGAGTCTTTCACTACAATTCAACGACTAGAGGGCTGTGTTGCAAAGCACGGCTATAATGGTGGCTATGAAATCCTTACCGTCTAATGAGCGATGTTTTATCACGGGATGTGATGAAAAAACTGAATGGCAACTTAAGTGGTTTTTAGAGAACTATCTTAAGCATAACAAGACGCCGATTGTATTTGCTGACTTTGGTGTTAGCGAAGAGATGCGAACTTGGATTTGGCAAGTGAGTGCCTTTGCTGATATCATTGAGATTCCGAAGCAACGTGTTGGCGGTTGGTTTTACAAGCCCATTGCAATGTTAGCCTCTCCTTGCACAGAGACATGCTGGATTGATACTGACATTGAAGTGCTTGGTGATATGTCTGGTATCTTTAAGTATGTTGAAGACAACAAGATCGGCATGGTCGAAGACAAGCCTTGGAGTAAACGTCGAGGCGAAAAATGGCACAACTCTGGTGTCATAGCCATTCGTGGTAAGCCAGCGATGTTGCACAAATGGGCTAATGAGTGTCGTGGTAAACCTAACGTTGGAGATCAAGAAGTTCTACACAGTATCGTGAATCTAAATCCTCTGATGCGACTGACACACATCTCGGACATACCGAATATATACAATTGGCTTCGCATTCAAATTATCGACGGCGAAGATTCTCCTAACAAGCTGGCTATGCATTGGACTGGTCAGAAAGGCAATGACGTGATACGGAAGAAGATGTATAATGGGTAAAGTAATTCATGTATTAGGTAACGGCGACAAGGCTCACTACTACAATCGCGAGAAGCGCGAGGGTATGAAACTGCTGTGCAATATGCCGCCGTTTGAAATGGATCCTAAAGAAGTCTACGCAACATGCATGGTTGACTTTAAGATGATGATGGCGCTGACTGAAGGGTCTATCAAGCTTGATCAGTACGAATGGGTGCTCGGTACTCGTCCTCGTATTTGGATGTATGAGCGTAGCACGTTCTATCTAAAGTATGCGAGCCGAGTGAGAGAATTCTATACACACGTGCCTAAGTACGCTGGAAATGCGACTAACTTTAACTGTGGTCACATGGCAGTTCACTATGCGGCGAATAAGCACAAAGCCGATGAGATCCACATGTACGGATTCGATACCATCTTCGATTTCAACATGCGGAGTGTGACAGACTTGGTGCTGTCGAGTGATCGTGGCGATACTAACAACTATCGTTTGTTGAACAACTGGCGTCCGATCTGGAGAGATATCTTCCGTGAGTTCAAGAACACCAAGTTCGTTCTTCATCACAACCACGACAGCCTGAAGATTCCAAAGCTTGACAACGTTGAAGTGAAAGTGTATAATGATAAGATGTCTGCAACTCAGAAACGTAGAGATGAAAGTGATATCAGCGATGGACGTGGCATGGAAGTGCCTATTAACACTGCACCGCTCAATCGTAAAGCGAGACGTGCACAAGAAGCAATTCAACGCAAGGCAAAATAATGTTTGAACATGTTGGTGTAGACCTAGGTTATGATGATCTAGAGTCTAACACAAGTGAATCTGGCAGATTATACGAAACACCAGACGGCGTAAAGTATCCGTCTATTACTACTGTTCTTTCGATTCTGTCGCAAGACGCTATTCAAGCGTGGCGTAGACGTGTCGGTGAAGAAGAGGCTAATCGTATATCTTCACGTGCCTCTAAACGCGGCACGGCTGTTCATGCTATTGTCGAAGACTATCTCAACAACGTCGAAGACTATAAAGAAAAATATCCTCTTAACATCATCGACAATTTTCTACCTCTGAAAAAAATCCTAGATACACGTATTGGTAAGATATACGCACAAGAAGTTCCGATGTTCTCTCATCACTTGAGAGTTGCTGGTCGAGTTGACTGTGTTGCTGAGTTTGACGGTGTGTTGTCAATCATTGATTTTAAAACATCACGCAAACTTAAGCAGAAAAAATATATCGAAAACTACTTTATGCAGGAGTCTGCATATGCTATAATGTTCGAAGAAAGAACTGGCATGCCTATCACGCAACTGGTGACATTGATCGCAGTTGATGATGAACAGCCACAGGTCTTTATCGAACATCGTGATAACTGGACAAAACCCTTGATAGAAACTATTGAGAAGTATGAAGCGAGGCAACGTAGAAAAAATGGCAAACGTTGAAGAAAAAACTGTATACGATAACTTTATCGGTCAGAAAGCAAAAGACAATCGACCTGCTACTCTAGCAGAATTCCTTGATGAAGATGAAGATGCTATCTTCGAAGAGCCGTGGCAAGAACACTGGCAGGGCATGCCTGAGTTTGAGCAAGACGAAAACAAACCCTACAAGACGATCAACGTACACTTTCGTACCAAAGAAGACTACGAAGAGTTTGCGAAGATTATCGAACAGCCTTTGACTACAAAAACAAAGTCGATCTGGCATCCACGTCTAGAAATTACCAAAAACGCACTCATGCGTTGGATTGAGGAGAACGATGACTAATCCAAGATATCCAGTTTATATCATTTCGAAAGGGCGTCACGAGTCGATGTTTACATCGCGCTCGTTGGCGCGTATGAAAGTACCGCACTACATTGCAATTGAGCCACAAGATGAAGCAAATTACGAACAAGCACTGGACAATTTTGGGATACGGGAATTTGTTACTCTATTGGTTGCACCTTTCTCTAATCACGGTGATGGTCCTGGGCGGGCTAGAAACTGGTGTTGGGATCACTCAATAGAACTTGGTGCAAAGCGACACTGGGTTCTTGATGACAACATTCAAGACTTCTATCGTCTGCACCGAAATCTTCGTGTTCGTGTTGAGTCTGGTGTTTGCTTCCGTGTCATGGAAGACTTTGTTGATCGATACACTAACGTAAAGATCGCTGGTCCTCAGTATCGATTCTTCTGCGCACCTAATCAGAAGTATCCGCCTTATGTGGCGAACACACGTATCTACTCGTGTCTGTTAATCGAGAATGATTGCAAGCATCGCTGGCGTGGTCGTTACAACGAAGACACTGATATCTGTCTGCGTGTTCTCAAAGACGGCGACTGCACCGTACAGTTCAATGCGTTTCTACAAGGCAAAGCCGCAACGCAGACTGTCAAGGGTGGTAACTCTACTGAGTTTTATCACAAAGAAGTTGGCTACGATCCTAAGACTGGCGAAGCACTCAAAGCAGACGATCTACTTGAAGTAAAAGATAGATACAATGTGGTCGGTACGGTCGCTAAGTCTCAGATGCTTGTTGACATGCATCCTGACGTGGCAAAGATGGTGTGGCGATATGGTCGATGGCACCATCACGTGAACTATGATCCGTTTAAGAAAAACAAGTTAGTGTTTAAAGAAGGCATCGAAGTGCCGAAGGGTGTAAACAACTACGGCATGAAGCTAGTAACAAACTGGGGTGTTGAGTGAATGTAAAAGAAGCAACTAAAGAGTTGCATGATAAGGTAGAAGAAACGGTCTTTGCACAAAGACTACTCAGCGGCGACTATGACGAAGATGATTATGTGCGCTATCTAAATGCGCAGTATGTCATCTTTGATGCCATGGAAAATCATTTCGAATATCGTATTCCTAATGACGCACTGCATCGTTGCGAAGCTATCGAAAAGGACTTGATGTCTCTTGGTAAAAGACCTTCTCGTTTGATTACTCCTTACTCTGCTTGTCGTTATGCTGATTACATTCTAGGCGTAAATGAGTGGAGCGAAGAGCAACGCAATTCGCACGTCTATCTTAACTATCTTGGCATGATGTTTGGTGGTAGCATTGTTTCGAAAGGAGTGCCTACGCCAGGACACATGTATAAATTTGAGTCACGTCAAGAATGTATTAAAAACATACGTGAACTAGACCTCGATGTAAATCAAGTAAAAGAAGGTTTTCGATATCAGATCGAACTAATGGAAGAGCTAGAGAGAATCAAGCATGTCTCTAAAGAACAGACTGATTGAAGTTACTAATCAGATGCAGGAAATCATCCTGCGTCAGCCTGGTGTCAAGCCGATGGACACTGAAGACTTTGGTTGGGAAAACTATCGATGGTCAGGTGATAAGTTTCGTCTAGCGCACATCGAACGATTCTTTGAAGCAGGCTTGCTTGTAGCCCATGTCACATGTTTTCCACATGAAGGAGATGCCGCACCCATCTTTGGCTTTGATGTAGTTGGTAGCGAGAAGACTGGTAAGATTGGTGGTGCATTTCTAGACTACTCACCCGTTCTGTATGATACCAAATGGCACGATACTGAATGGAACTCTGATCGTATTCTGCCCGAGTGGGCTACGGTGTTCTCTGATGACTTCATTGCTCTCCGTCCACACGAAGATGAATACGAGCCGTTCTTTGAGCTATCGCTGACTAAGTTCGAAGAGTACTTTAATGCACTTGATACCTCAGTACACGTCGATACGCCTGCCGCCAAAGCACTGGTCATCGAGCGACAGAACGAGTACTGCGAGAAACAAGCGTCCAATCCCCGGACCTACGCCGCTCTGAAGCACAAGATTGGTGCTGAGAGAGCGAGGTATTTCATGACTGAGATACTTTTCCCCAAAATCGTAAGTATTTGATTTCCTTACTTATTCTAAAAAGTTCTAAACATATAGCAAAATAGTCTAAAAAAGCTGTTGACTTTTCTCCAGATCCTGCGATAATTACCATGTAATTGAGAGATAGGAGAAATTGTTATGGCTAGAATTATTTACCAAACTGAGTTTGATCGCGAAGGTCTTGAGAACGAGATTGACTTCAAACAGGCTCTTCGAATCATCAAAGGTTTCATGGGTACTGAAGATACTCTTGCCGCTCTTAAAGGTTTTGAGGAGCGTTACGAGAAAGCTGAAATCGATACTTACGAAGCTTATGATTGGCGATATGAGATATTCTCTTATAATCTTCTGGTCGAAGGTTTCTCTAAGTTGTTTGCGCCTAAGGAGGTCGCTTAATGTTTAAAATGCCTACTTATGTTTGGAATCCGTACTCAGTCGAGTTCACCAAGTACGGTAAGCGAGTTACTGAGACTCTGCGTTACCTTGATGTTGTCGGCGAACCTCGCCGTCGAATTGGTGACTCTGTGACAGTTCGTGTCAACAAAGAAAAGCGTATTGGTATTATTATGGGAGTAGAGTAATGAGTGAAGTAAAGTGGTACTGCCGCGGTGCGGCTGGTGAGTACGTCTTGGACGTTGTTGAGTCTCTGGCTGATGGTATGATCGATGAAGATCAGTTCATCGCCAAACTGAGTCAGTTTGGTCTGTCTCCTCAGGAGATCATGGACGTGTTCGCTGAGGACGTGTTAGGGGTTTAAGTTTTTTGATGGGGATGTGCTTTCGAAAATTGCTACTGATTGCTATGTGGCACTACCCCATCTTTTTTACAGAGCAGGAGACTGAAAACAGTAGGTCGGCCTGTAGCGAGGGTTAACAACCTTGCGAGTAGGTTTTGCCAGTCCCTATCTAACCCAATACTGGCACCATCTTTTCGGTTATATTCTTAGAACAAAAAAGTCTAAAAAAAGTGTTGACAGACTGACTAAATTCTGAGATAATTACTGCGTAAGTTAGAGAGAGGCTTTGATTATGAAACTTGTTATCCAAACCCAATTCTGCGAGAACTACGGCGCCCATGACTGGGACGGTAAGGGCGAGTGTCCGCAGTACTGGAAGTTCAAAGGCGGCGAAACTTATATCGTCGATGTGACCCTGCAAGAAGCGCAGGACAAGTCGTTCTATGCGCGTGTCGCGAAGTGCATTGAGCACTCTTCAAACTACTCTAAGGAGTACATCATTGGTGAGACTCTGGTCGATGATATCGACTTTAAAGAGTCGGATCACTGCGATGAGTGGGAATCTCCCATTTACTGCGCTCTCATGTCAGACCGTGACGAACTCATGTGCAAGCAGATTGCACGTAAGTACAACATGGATGCGACTCCGTTCGGTGAGCGTTCTTGGTCTCAAAACGAAGAGGGTCGCTCTGAAATGCGACTCCTCACCTTCGAAGATATCGATGTATTAGAACAATACTTCGCAAAGAAAGAGGCGGCAGGAGAATTGGCGCCTCTTCCGGAGGTGGCATGAGAGACTGGTTACAAGTTGGCATTTACGCCACTGCTCTTGCGATAATTGTTTTTATGGTTGGATGGTACGTTTACTTTGTCTGGAGTGACTGTCTAGCCGATCATTCGTTTCTGACTTGTGCAAGAATGTTAGGGAGATAAAATGATGGGTACTTCTTTACAAGGCTACGTTTCTGCTACATATCAACAGTTGGTCGAGATTCTTGGTCAGCCCACGTACTCAAATCCTTCTGCTGACGGTAAAGTAAATACTGAGTGGGAGTTGATGTCTGAGTATGGACCTGTTACAATCTATGATTGGAAAGATTACGATGGCGGCGAGTTTTCTCGCTCGGGCGTTAAGTATCAGTGGCATGTCGGTGGTAAAAACATGCAAGCACTATTTTATGTTGAAGGTTTGTTGGGTTTGTAATGCAGTCTGATCTAAACGATGAAAATTTTTTCTGGGGTGGCGTTGCGTGTGTCATCATTCTGTTCACCGCCATAGTCGCTAGTTTCATTTACGACTTGCCAAGCGGTACTGCCACTCCTGAAGAACCAGTTAACCCTCCGGTTCAAGAGGTGCCTCTCTCATCTCTCTCTCAGCCTCTTGAACCGGAGGTCTCTAAATACAATGAGAGAGAACTTGAGTGTCTAGCACTTAACTCGTACTTTGAATCGAGAAATCAATCCGTTGCTGGACAAATTGCTGTTGCTCAAGTGGTGTTGAATCGAGTGAACAGTCCTCGATTTCCGAACACTATCTGTGATGTGATTCAACAAGGGCCCACGTATACAAACTGGAAAGGCAACGAACTGCCTGTGCGTAACAAGTGTCACTTCTCTTGGTGGTGTGATGGCTTGAGTGATATACCGAAAGACAAAGAAACGTATGCTTCGATTCTAAGTCTGGTTACCACAATTGCTGAAGAGGAGCCTATTGACATTACAAACGGAAGTCTGTATTATCATGCAGACTATTCTAGCCCTTGGTGGATAAATAGTTTCACTCAAACAATGGTGATTGACGATCATGTCTTCTACAGAGAAAAAGACGATTAACAATCTGGTCGCAAAACACGCTCGCAAATTCAATCGGGCACAGGTGATGGCGGACCGCAAAAAAGCGGCTCGCCTTGGTTACATTAAACATAAAGGAAAAGACTATGAGTAGAGTGGCACTTGTGGGTATGACAACGCCCAGTGCGTCCACTGGCTGTAACACTGCGAATGAATTGATTGCATACGCGGCTCGTGTGAGTAATCCAGCCAATCAAAACAACGATGTTACCGCGGCTAAACTGTTACGCTACCTGATTCGTGAGAATCATTGGTCACCTTTTGAAATGGTGTCAGTCACTATGGAGATTAAAACCACTCGTGACATTTCTCGCCAGATCATTCGTCATAGGTCTTTTTCGTTTCAGGAGTTCAGTCAACGCTATGCTGTGAGCGACAATTTCATTACACGTGAGGCTCGCTTGCAAGATCCTAAGAATCGACAAAACTCGATTGAGCTAGAGGACACAGAGGACTTTGGCAAAGGCGGCAATAAAACACAGCAAGAACGTCTGTACGAAAACTGGAATATGAAGCAACGCGATGTGATCAACAAAGCGAATGAAGTGTACAAGTGGGCACTTGATAATGGCATTGCAAAAGAGCAAGCACGTGCTGTACTGCCCGAAGGTAACACTGAGACTACGCTGTACATGGCTGGTACGCTTCGTTCGTGGCTACATTACTGTGAACTGCGTCGAGCAAACGGTACGCAGAAAGAGCATATGGTTGTAGCAGAGCAGTGCTGGGAAATTCTCAAACAACATTTCCCTGATATTGCAAAGGCAGTAGAGGAGTTGTAATGAACGGTAAGAAAGCCAAGCTGATGCGTAAAGTTGGTAAGGTTGAACGCAAAGATAAAAAGATGTATAATAGTCTGACAGACGACGAAAAGAAACTTTTGTCTGACGTATACAAATTTTCAATCACTAGGAAAGTACCTAAAGAATGAATGTCTTTTATCTGCATCCCGACCCTATCGTTTGTGCCGAACAGCACTGCGATAAACATGTTGTTAAAATGTTGGTCGAGTATGCCCAGTTAATGTCCACTGCACACCGAGTGCTAGATGGCGAACTCTGGTATGGTAGATCAACTGCGGGTCGCAAGATTCAGCGATACTTTCATCCAGATCCCACCATGAATCAAGAGCTATATAAAGCTTGTCACATCAATCATCCGTCTGCTAAGTGGGTACGTTACTCATCTGCAAACTATGGATGGTTGTATGACATGTGGACGGCACTACACTGTGAGTATGAACATCGTTATGGTAGAACCCACGAGTCGTATCGAAAGTTGAATTATCATCTTCTTCTACCACCCGAAAAGTTCTCTAGTGAAGGCTTCACTGAGCCGACACCGGCGATGAACCATTACCCACAATGTATTGTCGAAGGTGATTCAGTAACATCGTATCGCAATTACTACATTGAAGCCAAGTCTGACTTTGCTCGATGGACTAATCGCGATGCCCCAGATTGGTGGAATACGCATGAGTGGAAAAGGGAGCAAACCGAGACCGTTCTCGGTTGATCGCAAAGTGTTTGAAAGTAATTGGGACAAAATCTTCGCTGTAAAGCAGAGTCATCAAGACGCTCCTACTGACGAAGAGAAAAGTAAAAAGAAAGAGCAGGCACAGGACCCTAGAAATGGCTAGAGATCCTTTAGAAATTAGTAACTACTGGTCTGATGACAGTACGCTTGAATCGATTGTTCTCAAAGATAACGATGGTTATTTTATTGAGATTTATCGAGACACTATACTGGTCGCGATTTTACGTGAGGGTCTAACTTCATTAGGCAAAGCCGAAGAAGTAGCAGAAAACGCTGTTATTGAAAACGTATGGACTGAAGATCGATATGCCGAAACGCGCTAAGTTTACTCCCAAGAAAAAGAAGACCTTGACTCCCGAACCGAACTGGGAAAAACTAAAGAAGGCTGAAACTGAAGAAGAACGAATCGCCGCATGGATGGAGTGTGATGCGTATGTGCACACCGAAGTCACTGAGCGCGAGTATCTGCATTCAACTAAAAAGTGGATTCGTGATCGCAGTGGCTGGGATCATGGAGTCTATGAAGAAGCGATTAAAATTCCAGACGTGTTTCTTGCTACGATTGGCAAGAGCGGTTGGAAAGCGTATCTACTTGGATACATGCCTGAGAAGGTAAAAGCACAGTTCGAAAAGCAATTGTTTGACATGATCGAAAAGTCAGACAGACTGCGTGAGCAAATGTTTTATGAACCACCCATTCATCCATCGATTGCTGATCTTGACGATGATCATAAACTTCATCCTACAAAAGTGAAGCAGTGGATTGAGTACTGGAAAAAGTTTGTGTCTGCGTCGAAGAACGACGACAAACTGACACAAGAACAAATAACCGCGCGTACATACGTGTATAACATGCAGACCTATCTTAAGAGTGGTGTCTGGCTTGATTCACACTATGGTGAGCGCCGAGAAAACAAAATTGTTCCTGTCTGTATCGCGCCAGCGTATGATAAAGATGGTTGTATTGTAAGAACCAAAGGTACATACTACAGAGACATCGGAGCAATTTGGGGAGAAATCGAATGACAGTTGGTAGTATAGTTATGACAAAGCCTAAATTTGCGAAGCGAATCGAGGAGATTGTCAGACTTAAAAATTTAAGTTACATCGATGCCGTGTTGTACTTCTGTGAAAAGAACAACCTTGATGAAGTCGATGTAAAGAAGTTTATTGCAGGTCCGATCAAAAGTAAGATCGAGGCTGAGGCTATGAAACTAAACTTTCTGCCACGCGGAAATGAATTACCATTCGAATAGAGAACTGCCACATCTCTCTTAAAACTATGTGGTTTATATCATTAACTAACTGGAGACTATTATGTCAAAGCAAGCAAAAGTACTCGCCGCATTCATGCAAGGCGAACAACTAACCTCTAAGCAGATCGCTTCACGTTTTAGCGTTGCTAACCCAACTGCACTCGTGTCTAGCCTGCGTATGGAAGGTTATCCTGTTTACTTGAACGAGGGTACCAAAGATTCCCGCGGTCGTGTTCGTGCATCGAAGTATCGTCTTGGTGCTCCGACTCGTGCAGTAATCGCCGCTGGCTATCGTGCTATGGCAGCCGCCTAAGTAAATACTTAGGAAAAGATGAGACCACCGAATGGTGGTCTTTTCGCTTATGTCAGAAAAGAAAAAAGCGTTATTGCCATATGGCGATAATATAAGCGCACCCGCTATAACGCTACCTAACACTGAGCTTTTTAAATCTGAGCGTGGGTCTCTCGCTAGAAATTATTTTGAAAACAGAATAGCTCTCTTAAACGAAGAATATAATAAACTATTGGAGCTGGCGGAAGACAACGAAATGATTTATCAAGCGCAGTACAATTTTGTGCCACGAGTAGGACAGACATATCATCTGTATCGAATCGAAAGTGGTGCAATAACTCTAAGTCTGATTGAACCTCAGGCTTGGAACAAAGAGTATCTAGGATCATATCAATTTACTGCGGACTCTATCTGGCAGAAAGTTGACCTAGATGCATAACACACAACACACAGGAGACTATTATGTCTAATCCATACGAACTTCGTTTTGAAATGTTCAACGTAGCAAAAGATATGCTCGTTGACAGTTTTCATTGTGAGAAAGATGACTTGATGCAGAAGTATCACAGTCAAATCGATCAAGGGCAACCAGTAGAGTATCCCACTCTGCCTAAGTACCCATCTTTCGAAGCCATCAAAGAGTTGGCTATCGAAATCAATGAGTATGTTTCGAAAACTAAGTAGTATAAATAGAAGAGTGAGAAGGTTGACTTTTCACTCTTTTTATAGTATGATACTACTCTTACATTATGAATAAAGTGGATAAAACTTAATACACTGTTTATACAAGGAAACACATATGTCTTTTTCAAATCTCAAGCGTAATCGCAATTCTATCTCTGACCTCGTCTCTGCCGCAAGCGCAGGTGATGCCCCCACCGAAAAGAAGTCCTACGTCGATGAACGTCAATGGAAGCCCACCGTTGATAAAGCAGGCAATGGCTACGCTGTTCTGCGTTTTCTACCTGCACCCGAAGGCAACGAACTGCCTTGGGTTCGATACTGGGATCATGGCTTTAAAGGTCCCACTGGTCAGTGGTATATTGAAAAGTCTTTGACTTCGATTGGTCAGCAAGATCCTGTTGGCGAGCTAAACTCTCGTCTCTGGAACTCTGGTGTAGAGGCTGATAAAGAAACTGCACGTGCACAGAAGCGCCGTCTTCACTACGTTGCAAACGTTCTTGTCGAATCTGATCCTGCTAACCCTCAGAACGAAGGCAAAGTCTTCCTCTACACGTTCGGTAAGAAAATCTTTGATAAGATCATGGACGTAATGCAACCGCAGTTTCAGGACGAAGATCCAGTCAACCCGTTCGACTTCTGGGAAGGCGCTTCGTTCAAGCTGAAGATTCGTAACGTCGAAGGCTATCGTAACTATGACAAGTCAGAGTTTGCATCTCCTGCTCCTCTGCTAAATGGTGACGATGGTGAACTTGAACAGGTCTATGATCAACTCTATGATCTGAACGAGTTTACTGATCCTGCTCAGTACAAGACTTATGATGAACTGAAGGCTCGTCTTGCTCTTGTGCTTGGTGAGTCTGCTCCTCGCACTGTGAAGGCAGAGAATGATTTAGCAAGCGTTCGTGAGCCAACTCCCATTCGATCAGCAACTCCCGTGGAACCTGAAGTAACGGCAGCCAATTTATCGGATGATGGCGAAGAAGATACTCTTTCATACTTTGCGAAACTCGCCGCTGAAGATTGATAACTTCGTAATGAAAAGGGAGCCTTTTGGCTCCCTTTTTTTATGCTCCTGCATAAGCGTCGGCTCGCGATCCGTTTGATTGAGTAGGCTGTGGTAGAGGTGCATCTCCACCACCTGTTGTAGTGTTGTTCGTAGTTGTTGTTGGAGCATTAGTGTTGTTGATTACAGTGACGTTACCAGACTTTTCACCAACAGAACTCATTGTTCTTTGTTCTACTGCACTACTAATTGGTATTTCTGCGGCTTGTGTCATTACAGCACTGATCTTGGGTACAGGAGAAGATTTTAAGCCTTCACCAAAGTCAACTTCACTGTAACCATCGAAGTATCCTTCACCAAGCTTACCACCATTCCACATCTTGTCGAAGATAGGTATTGCAAAAGCGACTGATTTGCCCAACTCTTCAATGTTATCTTGAAAATCGTCCATATCTGCACTAGCAATCTTATCGATGCCATCACCCAGTCTAAACATTGAATCAGCAAGTTGATCGAATCCTTTTAGATTTGAAACATCAATATCAGATAAAACTTTAAGATCGCCTGCAATACGTTCAAATACACTAGGGGTGTTTTCGTCAGTAAACAAAGAACTAACGAAGTTACCAAGACCACTGATCAGTTCACCCGCTGTTAGTGCCGTTAGTCCAGCCGCTACAGAAACCGCCGCAGGACCAAAGGCAAGAAGCTTCGACATGCTTATTTCATCTGACGATATTGCCGCAAGGCCTGCTCCAAGATTAACCATAATATCTCTGAGACCTGATCCATCGGCACCAAGTGCTCCAGCAAGATCAGTTACACCTGCAACTCCAGCAAAGAATGCACCAATGCCAACACCGAGTAGCCCTAGTCCAGTAGCCGCTGGACCTGCCATACCAGTTGCACCCAGCAATCCGCCTGTTGCAAGCAATCCACCAAGAACGGCTAAATCAGCACCAGCAAAAGCACCAAGACCTTCAGCAAGATTGACCATTATATTGCGCAGTGTCGTACCGTCTGCTGAGAGATAACTTGCGGCCGCATCACCTGCCGCAAGTCCAGCAAAGAATCCACCGATGCCAGCACCTAGAGCGAACATTCCAAATCCCGCTTTCATTGATTTACCAGGACCAAGAAGTGTACCCATGACACCACCTGCGGCCATGACACCACCAAGCTTGACTAAGCCGTCGGTGTTCATCTGAGCAAAACCATCTGTAAGTGTTGTCATAACACTCACTAGTTTGTTCAGATCGGTGTTCATCCATGTAAGTGCTTTGTCACCTGCGGCAAGTCCAGTAAAGAATCCGCCGATGCCAAAGCCAAGTGCAGTCATACCAACGCCTGCGCCGATTCCTGCTCCAGCTAATTTTCCGAATGAACTACCAAAACTTGATTCTGCGCCTTTCCCACTAGGACCTGGAGGTGGTGTGGGTGAATCACCAGTCGGTGCTTCTTGGCTTCTCTCAGCCGCTTCTGCTCTTCTCTTTTGCTCTGCCTCTTGCATCGCACGAAAGAAGTCACGAAATCGCTTGTTTGTATCGACTTCGGTCCTGAACTGTTCTTTTTGTAGATTGCTAATGTCTTGCAGATACTCTGCATTGAGCATATTCGCTTCTACAATGTCATCAAGTCTGGCCATATGACTCTCTTAATTTTTTTTCTTCTTCTAACGCATCCAAGAGCAAAATAAGGTGTACTTCACGCTCCCATGGGATCATCGTTTCTAATTCTGTTAATGAGTATTTATGATGCCTCATCAACAAAAAACTCGTTTTATAATGATTAGCTAGAGTTTCATGCGAGAGGCATACTAAAAAAAATCTTGGATGCCTCTTAATTCAAGATGAGTATGCTCACCACATTTGTTACAATCAAAATCTAAGTCATACGAGACTTTAGGAATATCAAAAAGAAACTTAGTAATCTTTTCAAACTGTTCTCGTGTCATCGATTCAAGAAAACGTCGAACAGATTCTGGTGTTTCGTCTGCGATGTCAATTCGTTCATCTTCAGTCATGACTGCATCAAGACTGTTCGCAAGAATATTGAAACCCATCTCGCCTTCTTCTTTAATATCTTGAAAATCAATATAACTTGGATATCTCATAACAACAGAAATTTTATCATCAAGTTCAATGATATTACTTCTGGGCTTTACTTGACCACATGTTACCTGCTCTAAGTCCATTACATATTCATTTTCGTGTTCGCATGACTGACACTTTAGATTGAGATTAATTCTTTCGCCTACAGATTTAGAACGGAGCTTGATGAATAAGTATTCTAGATCAAATGTTGTCAACGATTGGACCTTTAAGTCCGATTGTACACAAGCCTGAATCGTATCTAAAATAGCGTTCATCATCTGGTTGCTGTCTTGTGACTCAGCTGCCAGCATTAAGATTTTTTCTTCTTTTACCAAATACGGTCTAAATTTAACTCGATCACCTGTTGAAGGGATTTCTAACTCATACTTGGGTGTATCATTCAATACGGGTAATGCCATGATTTAATTCTCCATTAAATATTTGCGCCGATTGTTCCTAAAACTCCAGTGACTGCTTTCTGAATTTTATTCTTCGGATCTCTGCTCTCACCGTACCAGTAGTGATAAGCAAATTCTACACTTATCTGGCTGATCTCATTCTGAGATTGATCCGATAATGTTTCGTATGTGACACTTACAGGAAAAGCACGATCAAGTGTCCACGTGTATGTTTTTTCAAGAGGTGTTCCAAGATCAATATCAAAACTAAGATTGACTGGACCAAGTTCGATATTTCTGTCGAGAATTGGATAGCTAACGCCTTTCTCTAACTGATGAATCTGAACTTTTTTAGCGTATCGATCTGGATAGTTGACTTCGAAGCGTCCTTCAATATCATCATATTGTTGCATAGCCAGGGCTTGCCAGCCTTCAAAGTAGTCTCGTGTTTTCTGATCGTTCAATACCCGAAATGACATTGTAACATTGGGATTTACAAACCCGTGAACAACTGATTGCTGTGTAGGACCTAGCACTCGCTCAATGCTTGACAACTGACGTGATGGCAGTGTGACACTGCTACACAGAACACCAAATTCATAAGTGCTTTGTCTTGCAGTCAATGCTGGTAGATAAACATAATATAGATTCGTACGAGCAAAGCCTCTGCCACCCGTAGCAATACCCTTTAGTTCTTCAACTGATCCTGACTTAAGCATTCATTATTCTCCGTGAATCTTTGTAGACTTGACCAGCAGTACCCTTGTTCCATTGTGCAACGGGTAAGAATGTAGCAATCTCCCACTCAGGTGGTGGAACGTATGCTAATCTACTTTCAACTTGAGTTGTCAAGTAATGCTTGAAACATGGCTTGAAGTATTTAAACTTCGCGGCTCGATTCAAATATTCGTACGACACTTCGAACTTGGTCGTTTCATCGTACTTACTGTTGTTCGTAATGTCCATGAGAGCATCGAGAAACTTAGCACGAAGCGGGATCGGCAGATAGTGAAGGTTCATACCATAAAAACCTTTCTCTGCTGGACCCACTGCAATGATCAAAGGAAACGAATCCCAATATGGAAGCGTCTGTCTGTGCTTTGCGTCATAGAAAAACATGTACATCGAACCCGACACAGACTTTGCTTTTGACTGTATAGGATCTTCTCGCATCAACTCACGTCGATTGATGTTACGCATGTTCTGCACTTTGCGTCTAAACCACGCACGTGACTCTCTGGTACGTGGCTGAATGCCCGCACGAAACGCTTCTTGCTCTACTGTCTGAAATAAATTGCTCATGCGTCTATTTATACGCCTTTACTGAACAAAAAGTCCTCGTTGTGACGAAGCATTAACTTATAACCAAGTTTCGACATAAATTGACCGATCTCGATTGCATTGACTAATCCACCCGGTACGTCTTTCAAAATTTCGACCATCACTAAGGGACTATGCTTTGATAACGTTTCCTTTGCACCTTCAAGAACTTTTAATTCATGACCCTCTACGTCAATCTTTATAAAATCGACATCGGTAAGTTCTAATCTGTCCATAGGCACTACAGTAGACACGAGTTTTTCTTTTTTCTGAGCCAATGGAAGTTCTTCTAAAGAGCAGTGACCGGTGTATCTAGGATAAAACCACGATCTCTTCATGTCGATATCGTCACTTAGACCGTGATCGTGTACTGTTACGTTGTTTCGATTCTTCATGTTTTCACGTAAACAATCTCTAATCGGCGTGATTAATTCAAAAGCATGAACGTGCTGAAATAGTTCTGAAAATCCTTCGGTCATGAAGCCATATGACGCTCCCACGTCTACTGCTATTCTACACTCACTAAGCGTTTCTCTGAGTGTAGGACAGATCATAAAATCAAAAATGTTTTTATTATAATGCATATAATACTGAGTACCCATCTCAGCACGTTCAGCATAATTTAAAAACGAATTAGACTCTTCAGTTGCTAGAAGCGTCCAGTCACCTACTTTTTTTGTTTCGTACATTTTTTGTTCTCGTATAGGGTTTAAGCGGCTTCAATGCTTTGGGCATAATACCCATTGCCTGAAGAGTCTTTTCTGTCCAAATTTGAAATTCCCAACCTCGATCTTTGGCGTATTCATTCGCCGCTTCCCACTTATTCATGTTCTTGATATAAGTGTAGCCTTCGGTAATGTAACGTTTGGTTCGACGATTGCCGACAGGTGGATTTGTTTCTTTTTCGGGCTTTATCTCCACAATAATCGTTCGCCCTGACTTGTAAACAATCTTTAGATCAACAAAGTATCTATGAATCTTTCTATCAACTTCATATAGATATGGTATGACAGTCTCTTCGCTAGACCACTTTACAATTTCGGAGTTATCGTCACACCACTTGAACGCATGTTTTTCCCACAATGATCTGTACACCACGTTCGCGTGATCGCCATGATACTTTGTGGGGTTTTTAACTCGATACTTGCCTTTATATGCCATAAAAACTCTATAAATAGATGAACAACAACTCACCCATTATTTAGAGTGTTTTAAATGGCAGATGATATTTACAACGTTAAAGTAGGTGACAAGCTAACACCTGAGCAAATACGTCAAGCGGCTGGCGTTGCAGAGCCTAATACAGCAGGCGAAGAAAATGTTCTTGCAGAAGAAAGTTTGCCCGATGCAGAAAACGAACAAGCAACTGATCCCTCAGTTGAAGCCCTAGAAGCAAATAGAAAATTCAAGTATCCGCTGACTCTTTCTGCCAGTTATCCTGCACGTATCATTTTTAAAGCGAAAAAAGTTGAGGGTGTTGATCTAGCCGATAAGATAGGTAGTGGTTTCTCTTCGCTTCTCAAAGGGATTGTGGCAACTGGTAGAGCGATCACTGGAATTCCGGCGGACGGGCCAGTCACTGGTGCTATTGCAGATGCAGTGGAACAGGGAAAAAATAACGAAAGCGCAACCGCTTCAGTGGCTGACCAAGAAGTTGATGCAGAAACAAAACAAGACATTGCTAAATCAGAGAAAGAAGTAGAGCAGTCTTTGATGTCATATGAGAATAAAGGTCCTGGTGTAACAGTTGGTCAAGTGACTCTTCCTTTGCCTCGAGACTTAAGATTCAGTGATAATGCACAATATGAAACTGCAAATCTTGGTACAATTGGTGGTTCTCTAGAAGGTGCCCTAGAAGGACAAAATCCATTTGCGGGTGCGACACAGCAAGGGCAGTTTCTTAGAACATCATCTGCTATTGCGGCACAAGCAATTGCGAAAGGTGTGGGTGAAGCGACAGGTGCGGCAATCGGTGCGGCAGTTGGACGAGGTACAGCGGGTGCTATTGTGGGTACGTCTGTTGCGGGTGGTACGTTCGATGGAATGTCACCTGCTGTGCGAAGTGCAACACGTATTGCTACTGCTGTCAACCAAAGAACGCTGTTTTCTCAAGTCAACATTCGAAACTTTGCTTTTGCTTTCAAAATGATTGCGAACAACGAGCAGGAAGCCCGAGAAATTAAAAACATCGTAAAGTTCTTTCGACAAGAACTATATCCTGAAAAGATTCCATTAGGTGAATCTGGTGTGCCTCTCGGCTTTAAATTTCCCAACATGTTTGAGATCGATATCAAGAACAGATTTGGTGAGAATCCTGCATTTAAAATACAGAGATGTTACTTGAGAGATATTCAGACTTCTTTTAATGCTACTGCGGCTGGTATGCACACTGATGGTCAGTTTATCGAAGTAGATATATCATTATCGTTTCAGGAGATTGTTGCACTCGATAAAGCGAAAGTTAGGGACGGTTACTAATGTCAAATTATTTTGAAAATTTTCCAAAGGTTCTCTACTTATTTGGTAATGAACAAGAGCCAGTACTCTTTCAGCAGTTGACACAATACGTTGATCTCATCGATGCAATTCGTGATGATAACGGCGCATACATTGAATATGAAATTCGTGACGGAGATAGACCAGACACTCTTTCATATAGACTTTATGGCAAGAGTGAGTATGATTGGACATTCTTTTTAATGAATGAAAGACTGCGTGAAGTGGGCTGGCCAAAAAGCACAAAACAAGTTTATGAGTATGCTCAGAATACTCTTTTTCCAAACTACACAGCCAAACTTGGTTTTCAAGAAAGAGACAGTGCTGACGCAAGAACGTTTGCAACAAAATATCCTGCAGGACAAGACGTACTGATCCAAGGATCTAGTGGCGTAATCATAAGAAAGAATGTAGATATAGGTGAATTCACAATTTCTTCTGACAGTGATATCACAGGTAAAACTGCTATTACATACGACGATGGCACCAATCTATATGCACTTTCTGGTATAACCTATGAGTATCAGGGAACGCATCACTACGAAGATGACTCAGAAAATTGGGTTGATTTTTTCTATCAAACTGATTCTGCTGTAGGTGGTCGCGGAAAAATACCGATTACTAATCTTGAGTTTTTGCTTCAACAAAATGAAGAAGCTAAAAAAATTCGTGTAATTAAAAAAGAGTACATTGAGAAAGTAGTAGGCGAATTTAAGCGATTGCTTGAGAGGGTTTAATGGCTCAAAATCAATCTCAGTTTGGTCTATTAGAAGCGTCACTCATTCTTTCGTCTGTTAAAGACGAAGACAAGGTCGTTGATGTTCGCGCTAATATAATTGAAATAGACTTTTACGAAAATCTATACAAGCCTTATGTCGATGCACACATTGTTCTTATCGACGATTTTGGCTTGAAAGACACACTATCTATTCAAGGCACAGAAAGACTTAAACTGGTTTTGGGCGATGCTGAAAAACCAGAAGAGCCTATGATAGTAAAGTATTTCTTTTTCTCACAGATTGTCGATACGAAAAAAATGAACGAAAGAGCAGAATTGCTTTCGATCAATCTGGTAGAAGAGCATCTTTATGTTGACTCAATTAAACAGTTCAGTCGCTCCTACACAGATACACTAGAAAACATTATTGGAACGATTTCTGAGAACGAGTTGGGCAAGGAAGTCGTAGCACAATTCTTTGAAGGATCAATACAAGGCATTCGAAAAATACTAGTGCCTTACATGAGTCCATTAGAAGCAATTCAGTGGATTCGTGACCGTGCTACGACTCGCACAGGCTCGCCGATCTTTCTGTACGCATCTTTGTATGCTGATCGTCTCATTCTGTCTGATCTAGACAGTCTGCTAAAAGAGGATGTAATTAACGACAAACTGCCTTTGCGATACAGTGCCGCAATCAATTCAGCACCAGACACGGATGATAATCTACGACCTTATTATGAAATCATGTCATTCCGTGAAGCAAATTCTGAGAACGCACAGGCGATGTATGAAAATGGTGCAATTGGATCATACTATGCAAACATCGACGCTGGTACAGGAGTCGTAGTCGGCAGTCATGTAACGATCCGAGATATCGTTGACGATTTCTATTCGTCAGAAACCATTTCGCCCGATACAGTGCAGAGCATCTTTGATCCCTCGCTAGAGATTGGAGGTAAGCTGGCGGACGAATATAACTCGGTACACATTCATCAAATATTTTCAAGTGGCACATACAATCAGTTCAAGAGCTACCACGACGAAACGTCGATCCTTGATGATAACAATACGATCATAGAATCAAGATTGAAGATCAAGAACAAAATCATTCGAATGATTCTGAAAAAGAATATCATCGATATTGGAATGAACGGCTCTCTTTTCTTTCAAGGTGCTGTGCCAGTTGGTAAGAAGATACGAGTGTTATTTCTCAACTCAAACGTTGAGGGAGATGAAAAAGACGCATTGAAGCAGATCGATAAGAGAAAATCTGGAGACTATTTGATATTGGCTATAAATCATAAGTTGATAAGTGAAAAACACACGTCAGTATTGCGACTCACCAAGTTGGGTGATCTGCCTCGGAACTTTAAACTATGAACATTCTAAGACCCATACAAAAAGAATACTACGGCGATGACTATCGTTGGTTCTTTGGTACGGTTGTAAATGCTCATCCGCCAGCAGGTCTTGAAGGGCGTGTGAAAGTGCGTATTTACGGAGTGCACAATCCCGTCACAGACGAAATACCAGAGCGTGATCTTCCATGGGCACAAGTCTTACTGCCCACAACTGAAGGTGGTTCATCTGGCATCGGTCGTATTCCACAACTACAATCTGGGTCATTTGTGTTCGGTGTTTTTCTTGATGGTATCTCATCTCAGATTCCGTTGATTCTTGGATCTGTGCCTAGAGTCGAATTTCCTACTGCTATTCAAAGTGGTCGTAACATTTCGTTCGAAGACAAGTTTGAGTATAATCAAGAAAGACTCCAGAATGTTATCATAACACCTTTGAAAGATGATCGTGAAGAAAGTCCTGGAGTTGGTCTTCGCCGCCAGCAATCGATGAAATTTTTCATTGATAACGGATACGAAGTTATTCACGCCGCGGCTATAACGGGTGCGATAGAGGCTGTGTCAGGCTTTGAAACTTATGACGATGACACTACGTCTGACACCATTGGTATTTTAAAATGGAAGAACACTACAGAAGTTGGTAGTCGCTTTGTCGATCTATTAAATTTCGCTGTTAGATTTTCTCCTAGCTCTGACTGGAGACCATTTTCTTTACAATTGCAGTTTGTTCTTTACGAATTGAGAACAAGATTCAACTTGGTAAATAGTAAATTGATAGTAACCACAAACATTAAAGACGCGAGTGCTATCATCAATCGCGATTACATCAAAGGAACTAATCAGTCCGATAGACTTGCACAAAGAGCATACGATGAGGTCACTTCATAATGGTATCTAAAATCGAAGCAGGACAGACTCTTGTAAATAAGGCAGCCAAGACAGCCAAAGAAAAATTGGCTGAAGAAGTAAGCACTCAGGCTTCTTCGATTGACACGTCACAACTTGAAGCTACTGCAACAAAAGCCGCTGGTGATCTAAAGAATTCGCTAGAAACGACAGCGGGTAGTATTGCTGGTCAAGTTGAGGGCGGTGTAAAAAGCCTTTCTTCAAAGTTCGATAAGTTTCAAGATAAACTGAATAATCCTGAGGCTACCGTTGAAGGTCTTGTAGATGATGGTATCGAAAGTCTTGAAGGTATGGCAACAGACTTCGTTCAAGATCAGATTTCAAAGTTTACGTCCAAGTTTGCGTCAACTGTTGAGGTTGTGTTCAGCGAGCCAGACTCAAATGGAATTGTGTTTCCTATCGAAGCATCGCTCGATGCAGAAGGTGGTATTTCAGGCACAGTAGCCGCAGTGCTACAGTTGATCACAGGTTTAGGCGTTGACACGGGCAATCTACAAAAAGCGATTGTAGAGGGTAGTCCTCAAGGCATTCTCGATGCGGGTAAAGATGTGCTGTCGGGTAAGATGGGCGCATTTGACGGAGCGTCTGCAATTAAGTCTCTTACCGATACTGCAATAACAAGTGTTACCAATGAAATAGAATCAAAAGTTGGTAGCGCACTGGCTAAAGCAAGCAATCTAAACACAGCCATTAAATCAATTACAGACGTTGACTCTAATGGTGAGATTACCATTAGCAGTGTTGCCGACGTAGTTTCTAGTAGAATCACTGCAGGAAATACTGACAGTGCAGAATTCAATACAGGCATTTTGAAGAATAAGACAAATCCTTTGGCTGATTTAGAAAATACGCTGAAAGATTCGAAGAACATCAAACAGAATCTAGAAGGCGCCAAATCAGACTTTGAGAATTTGTCTGGTGGAAAAGACGGCGATGCAGTGCTTAGTTCTGTGACAGGTGCCGCGGGATCACGTGCAAGTTATAACAAGAAAGGTGAAGAGTATCGCTCACTAGTAAAAACACGTGTCGCAAAAGGCTCTGAAACAGGTGTCGTTCAAGGTATCAGTACAGAAATTCTTACTGACGTAAAAGAACAGATAAAAGATTTTGCACCCAAGTTAACAAGCGAAGATGTCAATAACGTTATTAACTGGTCACAAGGCAGTGCTGATGAAATTTCTAAAGCGGTGCGATTGCTTTTTGACAAGACAGGTAAGCCAATTGACACGATACGTCAGTTTATAAAAACTATCGATACAACGATTGAAAACGCAACCAGAGTGTCGCCCGAAGATGCTGTGTTTAATGAACCTTACGTTATTGGTGAATATGAGGCAGAGTGGAAAAAGGGAGATGGAAATCCTAGATTCCCTTATGTTTCTTCTATCGAAGAGTTACAGGCTGAACTGCGCAACATTAAACGAGATGTAACAGAAGCAGTTATACATTGGACAGAAACTCACACCGATAAAAACATAGGATCTGAAGAAATCAATAAATATCATCTGGAGTTAGGACTTGATGGAATAGGCTATCACTATGTCATTCGTCGAGACGGTTCATTGCAAAGAGCAAGACCTGTCAACACAAAGGGTCAACACGCACCCATTAACAATCATGACGAAAGAAGTATAGGTATTGTATTCGTTGGTGGAATTAACGTTCCGTCTGGCACACCTAATCCCGAAAACTTTTTGTCTTCGCAGTCATTGACCCGTAGCCAGCTTAACACATTCGATCACTTTTGTCGAGCATTTTATGCAGTATTTCCTGGTGGTCAAATCATTGGTCACAACGAGATCGATGAAGAAGAAGTTGATCCTGGCTTTGAAGTCATCAACTACGTTGAAAACGTTTTTGGAAAGACTTCAAAATTTACCGACATATTGAATCAAGCACCACTGACAGTTGACGAGATATTAAGCAATGACGAATAAGTTAGACGATCTTCAAGGTAGAATTAACAAGCTTGGCGAGGGTCAAGAAGAAACTGTTGGCGTACCAAACGAAGGCTTTGCAGACGCATCAGGAGAATATCCTAATCGTGATTACTTTTTTGGCACGAGCGTAAATAAAGCCGCAACGGGCGAAAAGATCAATAATCTTGACTTGGGTGGTGGAGACTTTGGTGTTCCACTAGATGTGCCTGATCAAAAGCCATCACAATATCCTTACAATCAAGTGCAAGAAACGCCTTCTGGTCATGTCATTGAGATTGACGATACGCCGGGTGGTGAGCGCGTACTGTTCAAGCATCGTACAGGTGCTGGTATTGAGATGCGAGCAGATGGTTCTGTTGTCATATCATCTAAGTCACAACGAGTAGAAGTGACGCAGGGAGACGCTACTACTATCGTCGAAGGAGAGGGAACACTTGTTTACAAAGGTAATGTTAATCTACGTATCGACGGTGATTTTAATGTGGATGTTGGCGGTAACTATAACCTTAATGTTGCCGGCGACAAAAAAGAAGAAATCAAAGGGCGTCACACCAAAGTAGTTAATCGCGATCAGAACTATACGATTCGTGGTTCACGGAGCGAGCAAGTTGTTGAGATGGCGACATCTACTGTTCTTGGCGATCAGAATCTAATTACTGCGGGCGATCTGAACCAGTTTACTCAAGGCACTACTGAAATTCTGGCAGGACAGAATTTGATCACTACTGCTGTGAATGAATGGGTAGCCGCATCGTCTACTGCAAACATCACTGCACGTCATGTGAGTATGATTGGTCACAAAGGAACAATTGGTGGACCTTTGCTCGATCACTATGGCAAGACATACGGTGGTTTTCCTGCAGGTATTACACAACTTGCTACGTTCTACGGTTCACTCGTTGGTCGAGCGGTAGAAGCATTTCATGCAGACTATGCAATGTTTGCTTCGGGAGCAGGATTTTCTGTAAGTGCAGGAAAGGCGGCTACAGCACTTAAAGCAATTGCATTGGGTGACGCACTGCCGCCTATTCCTGTGCCGCCTAAGCCTCCGATTATGCCTTTTATTCCACTACCGTCAACTGCACCAATTCCTAATCCAGCGATTGTAGAGTTGCAGTTGTCATCGAGCAACTACGGTGTGCGCAACGTAGCAGTTGATCCTAAATTAAAGGATAAGATACTTAAGTCTGATGATTATAAAGAACTCTTTAATTTCGATCCCACGATACATGAAGTTCGTTCGAAATTGCGTGATCCTCAACACTTCAACAACGGTGGGTTTACAAGTTATCTCGTGTCACAGGGTAAACTCAACAAAGACTTTAAAAAGAACATACCCAAGAACATCGGTCGATCTGCATCAAAGCAGGGAACGATTCGATTTGGTACCAACTTAATTGGTAATAATCCTGCAGAAAACAGAAGCAAGCGATTCAGAGTGAATAAGTAATGAAGATATTAGTTGATCCACAATATAATCCAGAGTTTGAGTCTACCATCACTTCAGCGACTAAACTAGGTCCCGGCATCACATGTGCTAAGTTTTTGGGCGCACGTGGTTCTCGTACACAGTTTGAGAAGTTGTATGCACAAGGATTTTTTGGTGCGCCTGATCTAAAGCAGATTGCACGTAATCTTGTGCTACACGCAAACGCAATGAAGACTGTAATTGGTAACATAACATTCGGACAGCATCGACTAATTGTGTCTGAAGGCATCTACGAGCCAAATCCAAAATTTGAGATACAAGAAATACCAGCAGGCTCAAAAGATCAAGCAAAGAAACTCGCACGTGAAAACGATGGTGGTTCTTTTGGTAAAGGACCTGATGGATGGATCGCACGTATTCCGTTATATGTTGGTGAACGACCCAGTGGTGGTAGCGTAAATGATCTAAGAAGAACAGGACGTGCAATCGTATATCAGTTGATTGATAAGAACGGCAAGACTGATCCACGCAAGACGTTTGATCTAGCCGTGTTCTGGAAAGACTACATTGACTACGACAAACTGACCCTTGACTATGATACATTTGATCCAAACGGTGACTTGACTTGTCAGATTGTGTTGGAAATGCCCGAGGTTCCATCCAGCTACGATGTCTCTTATTCTTATAACGTTGAGACAACATATAACGGTGAACTTCAGACTAAAAACGAACTGCTTGAAATTCTTCCTGAAGAATAATATAAATAAACGAAAAAGGTTTTTAGGTTCACAATGGCTAAAAAGTTTTCTACAGAAGATGGCAATCTAGACACGAGTATTCGCGTTGTTAAAAATCGTGACTACTCGGACCTTGACTTGTCTCTAAATGCCAGAACGCCAACTTCTGATGGAGATGTTTTTAAAAAGACTGACGCGGCTTCTGTAAAGCAAGCTGTCAAGAATTTGTTGATGACGAACAGATTCGAAAAGCCGTATCGTCCTAATTACGGTGCTGATCTTGGCGGTCTTTTATTTGAATTGATGGATGAAGATACTGGTGAAGAAATCATCGGTAAAATCAAGAGCGCGATTCAACGTTATGAGCCTAGAGCTAAAGTATTAAATGTTAAAGTTGTAGCAACACCAGATTACAATAACGTATCAGTAGTAGTTGAGTTTAGAGTAGTCGCCACTGGATTAGTTGAAACATTAAAAGTTTCTCTCAATCCTTCGACGCCGACTGAAATTCCTTCACTGCCGATTACGACTGAGCCGTTCATTATTTACAATGATATTATTAGAGGGGAAAATGGTGATCGTCTAGCAACTTATCGTGGCGATCTAGTTAAGCGTGATTTGGTAATACCGCCTCCTGATGCATTGCTGACAGATCCAGATTCGGACATGATCTTTGCACTGTTTAACGGCTTTATTGAAGGCGTGTTGTTGATTGACTCTGATCTTCTAGAAGGTATTCTTACTGTGCCTGATGAAGATCAGATTTCACTACAGAACGGTGTAGACTTCTTGCTACCAGAACAAGTTATCGATTAATCGGAGTAAAAAATGGCGACTACCATTAAGTCAACAGAACTAGATTTTAACACGATCAAGAACAACTTGAAACTGTTCTTGGCACAGAAACCGGAGTTTGCGGACTACAACTTCGAAGCATCTGGCTTGTCAAATCTATTGGATGTACTCGCCTATAATACGCACTACAATGCACTGATGGCAAACTTTGCTCTGAACGAATCGTTTCTGAGTTCTGCTCAATTGAGATCGTCGCTCGTTGGTCTTGCTGGAGGCTTGGGTTATAACGTCGGCTCAAGAAAAGCTTCGTTTGCAGTGGTAAATCTAAGCATCACGAATAACGATAATCCATCTTCAATGACCATTCCTTCTGGTACAAAATTCACTACGACAATTAACAGCAAAAGTTATACTTTTCAAACACGAGATGCACTCATTGCACTCGCTGATGGCACAGGCGTTTATCAGTTTACGTTAAATGGTAATCGAAATATTCCTATCTATGAAGGCGTGACAAAACGTAAGACGTTTATTGCGGGCCCGTCAAGTGAGAACGACACCTATGTAATTCCTGTTAAGAACCTTGATCTTGACACTGTAATCGTACGTGTGTACGATAGTGTCACATCTAATCGATACGATCAATACATTAATATTTTTGACACAACCACAATTGATGAAACGTCACGAATCTACGTCATGAAAGAATCGCCCAACGGCTACTATGAATTGACATTTGGTAATGGCGTTCGTCTTGGTCGATTCCCTCAAGCAGGTGACAAGATCGAAGTCATTTACTCTGCTGTTGCTGGACCAGAAGCAAATGGTGGTAAAACGTTTGTTCCCACAACAACCATTGACGGAAAAACAGTAAACGTCACTACGGTTTCTGTATCTTCAGCTGGTTCGTTTAAGGAAGAAATTGAGTCTATTCGAAAGAATGCTCCTTTTCAATGGGCAGCCCAGAATAGAATGGTGACATCACAAGACTATGCCGCACTCATTAGACGAAACTTTTCTAATGTGGTAGGTGACATTAAAGCGTGGGGTGGTGAAGATAATATACCTGCTGATTATGGTTCAGTGTATCTGTCAATCGTGTTCAACACAGAGGATGACGTGGTGATTGAGAACACGAAAAGTGACATCACTGCACTTGCTGACGATTTGTCGATTGCCTCGTTTGATGTTAAATTCACAGATCCTGTCGAAACATTCCTTGAAGTTGCCACAGTATTTCAATTTAATCCACAATTAACATCACTAGATCAAACAACAGTTGAAAATCAAGTGTTGGCGGCGATGCAGAATTATTTCGACACAAGCACAGGTGGATTTAATCAGTCTTTCCGTCGTTCTAATATGCTAACAGATATCGACGCTTCAGACGATTCGATTTTGTCGAGTAGGGCTGATATTAAGATGCAAGCTAGATTCGTACCAAACGGTTCTCCATCACAAACAATTTTTTACTCTTCTGCAATTTCTGTTCCAGATGATGCAACTTATATCATACAGTCAGATCCATTTAATTTTAGAAGCAAAGTTTGTGTCTTAAGAAATCGTCTCGATTCTAATATTATGGAAATTATCGAAATTGCCACAGGAAATCCTTTGATTGACAACATCGGTACGTACGATGCTATAAACGGAACAATTACATTGCTTAACTTTACTGGCACTATTTTAAATGGCGCATACATTAGAGTTGTGGCAACACCTGCGAATCCATCTGTGATTAGCCCTTTGAGAAATAACATTGTTCGTTATGATAATCAAGCATCACGTGCACGTGCAGTTATCACAGATACGTTATAAATAGAACATCGTTAAAGAGAATTACTTATGCCAGCATCCGCAACTAACAGTATGAGAGAACACTTATTGACTCTGTTTAAAGCAGATGTTGATAGTTCGTCTCCACCTTATCATATAGGAATTGCTAGATCAGATCCCGTCGGTCCTGCTGATGGAATTACTGAGACGACTGTGGGCTCGCAATTCAATCAGGAAAAGTTTAGACACACGTTGCAGTCAGTCAAAATTATGAGTAATGCATCGTATGTAATTCCTGTTGTTAATTGGGAAAGTGGAGAAGTGTATGAAGCATACGATAACAATAATCCGTTTCAGACAAATTTCTACGTAATTAACAGTGCCCGTGAAGTGTTCTTGTGTCTTGAGCAAGGTCGCTTGGATGATGGCAGTATTCAGCCTGCATTTACTGAGCCTACTTCTTTTCAAGCAAAGAATCAAGCAAAGTCTTTTAGAACGAGTGATGGCTATCTTTGGCGTTTCATGTACACGATCAGTAACTTTGCGGCTGGTAGTTTTCAGACAAGACAGTATGCACCAGTCAAGCAAATTGTAGACACAGGAACCACAATTCCTGAAGAGATTCAACAACTGAATTTGCAAGATAGTGCTATTGGCGGACAGATTCTAGGCGTTATCATTGACAGTGGTGGTGATAATTATACGAACCCTACACTTACGTTCACAGGAAATGGTGCGGGCGCTCGATTCGTTGCTGATATTTTTGACAACAGAATCGTAAATGTAAGATGTGACTCAAACGGTATTGGTGGATTCTTGCACGGTGCTGACTATGACTATGCATCGATCATTGTTACAGATCCAGGCGGTGGTTCAGGAGCATCTTTGAGGCCCGTAATTGCACCCAGAGTAGGACTTGGCGCAGATCCAGTTCGTGATCTTAAGTGTCGCCAACTCATGCTACAGACCGATTTTATTGGTCGTGAAGAAAACACTATCGTAGCCAATGATTGCGAGTTTTATCAAGTTGGTATTATCAAGGGCTTAACACGATACGGTACTGATTCTGCATTTAATGGAAATACAGGACAAGTCTCAAAAATCTTGACCGTAAACGAAGTCACCGGCGCTTGGGTAGAAGGTGATACTTTTTCTAATGCTGAAGAAACAATCACTGGTAAAATTCTCTATCTAGATACACAGACTCTTTATTACTATCAAGACGTTGAAACAGGATTCGAAAGACCTCAAGCGGCTAACGGCTCTTTCGTTGCTGGAATGGCATTGACCAATGAGCAAGGTGGCACAGCAACGATTACAGGTGTTGTTAATCCCGATGTTGACGCATATTCAGGTGAAATTTTATACATAAATACACTTGAAGATGGAGTCACTCGGGAAGCAGATCAAACCGAAGACATTAGAATAGTTATTCAATTAGGATAAAAAATGGCTACAGAATTTACATCCAATACGCTATCTGGTATTTACTCAGATGATTTTAATGAGGATAACAATTTTCATCAAATCCTCTTTAACAATGGTCGCGCTCTTCAAGCGCGGGAGCTAACACAGCTTCAATCAATCATCTTTCAAGAATTAGCCAGATTTGGTAAGAACGTCTTTAAAGAAGGCGCTGTAGTCAATACAGGCGGTATGGCTGTTAATGCCAACATTGACTATATTAAAGTCTCGGCTGTAAATGCTGGCGGTGCATTCGCAGACATTCCTATTGGCACTGTTTTTAAGAACACAAGCACCGGCTTAGAAGCAAAAGTACTAGATGTAAAACCCAGAAATGTTGACGATGGATTTGTTCTTGATACGCTTTATGTACAGTATGTAAATTCTGGTGGCACTACAAATTCACAATTTGGTGATGGTGATGTGCTGTTCGATCAGTCTGGTGGTGGCTATCAGATCACTACCGAAATTCCTAATGCTACGGGTAAAGGAGTCAGGTTCACTATAGGTGAGGGCGATTTCTTTGTTCTTGGTCACTTTGTTCACACTGTTGAACAATCGATCATTCTGTCTCCTTATACACAATCAGCAACAACGACGATTGGTTTTAAAGTTATTCAAGATGTTGTTACTGTCAATGATGATGTCAATTTATTCGACAATGCAAATGGTATTGTCAATACGGCATCTCCTGGTGCAGATCGTTTAAGAATTAGACTACAACTTACTGAACTGAGTAAGATAACCGAGAACGACACCTTCGTATTCGTCTGCAACATTGAGAATTCAAAAATCGTTGAGCAAGTCAAAGAGATTGACGCTTACAACACTGTCAACGATTTGATTGCACAAAGAACGTTTGAAGAGTCTGGTAACTATGTAGTTGAACCATTCGTTGCAAGTGTTGATGAAGGTACTTTCGTGTATCTTGATTCTAGTTTTGATTTAATTTTATCATCTGGAATGGCATATGTCAACGGTTATCGTGTTGAAAAAATTGCACCAACTCGCTTAAAAGTACCTAAGCCTAAGACAACTGAAACAGTAGAAAACGATGTTATTCCTGTTACCTATGGTAACTATCTACTTGCAGACAGTCAGCGTGGTTTGATGGGTGGTCAATTTCACGATAATGTATATGAGTTTTATGATGACTTTGCTGGTCCTGCTTCAGGCACTTCACTAGGTTCTGCAAGAATTAGACAGGTGGAGAAAGCCGACGGTAACTATCGAGTTTATGTCTATGACGTACGGATCGATTCGGACAAGTCGTTAAGAGATGCCAAAGTACTTGCGAATACTACATCTGACAAATGGAGCTTAAAGCTTGAAGATAATGGTGCACACTTATATGCATCAACTCAAGATAACAATCTTTTGTTCCCGCTGTCCCGTCCTCGTCCTGAGTCTTTTTCTGATATTGTATTGACGAAACAAAGACTGCAAGAATTTATTGTAGCCGATGGTAGTGGTGTTCTTACATTAAACACTCTGCCTGTAGGACAATCATATGTCGATACAACTCTATGGATCGTTGCTGACTCTGCGGCTATTTCACACACCGTATTAACACCTACGAACAGTGGTCGAGATGTGCAAATTTCGGGCGCAATTCCAGGCGATACTTACTCTGTTCTGTGCTATGTTCAAAAGACAGGCACACGAAAAGCTAAGACTGACACTTTCGTCAATGGCGGAAAACTTACAGTAGCATACGATTCAGCGGCTAGACAATACTACTATCAATTTCCATACGTCGATGTGCATGAAGTAAGGAACGTTAATGTAACCAACATCGATGGACGCGATATGTCAGGCGATGTCCGTTTAGATTGTGGTATACGTGATAATTACTATGCAAAGAGTAGACTGATTCTGAATGGTGATTACGATAGTGTTCCCACAACATTGCACGTCGATTACTCTTACTATGCACGTGGTGGCGGTGGTGATTTTTATGACGCTACTTCTTATCCAGATAACATAATATTTGCTAATAATATTGGTGGTGTCGTAGATCAAATTCAGCAAGACGGTACTGTAATTAATATTGCTAACTATCTCGACTTTAGACCCGACGAAACGTCTGGTGCTTTTAGTGCTTTTGAACTTCCTAGAAATGGGAGCAACATTACAGCGGATGTTAGTTATTGGTTACCAAGAGCAGATAAAGTTATTCTGACTCAAGAGGGTGAAGTTCAAGTTCTGATGGGTCAACCAGCAGGCAATCCACAGTACAAGCCAACTCCAGACAATACGCTTGAACTTGCCAAAATCTTAATAAACGGCAATATGCATGCCTTTGATGACTTGCGTATTACACCTGTCGAGCATCGACGCTATACGATGGCTGACATTGCAAAACTTGAGGCAAAGGTCGATGAGTTACAAGAATACACCGATCTGAGTCTTTTAGAACTTGAGCAAAAATTGTTTGCGGCACTTGACAGTGTTGGTAATGCAAGAGCCGAGTGTTGCAATCTCTGTGATGATCACTCGGATCAGACGGGTGCGGATACGAACAATCCCGATTACTCTGCATCTCTGGATCCAGAAAACAAATTGATTCGTCCTACATTTGATGAGAACAACATTCGACTTATTATCGACACTTCACTTTCTTCGGGAATTGTTAAGAAGGGCGATAATGTCTATCTGACACATGACTCAGAAGCTTGGGCAACTCAGGATCTTGCTTCTACTACTGTTAAAGTTAATCCATTTGGATTGGTTGATAACGTAGGCACACTGAAGCTATCTCCCACTTCTGACGAGTGGAAAGATCCAGCACGTGCTGATCGTGCTGTGCCTGGTCAAGGTCGTCTTGATCGTAGACAAGCATATCTATGGAACAACTGGACTTGGAACTGGGCAGGTCGTTCTGCTGAAGACCTCGAATATTGGAATCCTTACTTTGATAACTCGATTATTGGGATTCGTCGAAGAAGGCTCGTTGAGCTAAGAGAGCGTTATTATTCTGGTCGAAATCAGGTCTCTCGATTCAGTGGTCGATTTGTGTCACGAGTTGTGCCTTCTGACACTCTACGTCAAGCAGTTGGCAATCGTGTTATCGATGTTGCATTGATTCCCTGGATGCGCTCTAGAAAGATTTATTTCCACGCTAAGGGATTGAAGCCAAACACTAGACATTATCCTTTCTTTGATGGGAAAGAAGTTTCTGAATGGTGTCGTGAAGAGCCTGCATTCTTGATGTGGTCTGATCGTGATGATCAAACTGATCCACAAACTAGTTATTGGACAGACGAACATCCTGATGGACAATCGCAGTTGATTTCTGACGCGAACGGTGAAATCATTGGTTCTTTCTGGATTCCAAACCCCGCAATAGAATGGAACGTCAGAGCGACAGATCGAGAAACACAGTATAAATCACCAAATTTTTATTTTAGAGCAGGCATTCGCGAATTCAAATTACTAGACACCAGTGTTAATGATTGGGGTCGAGCAGATAGTAAGTGCTTTGCATACTATGCGGCTGTTGGTGCAATCTGGCATCACTGGAATAATTTGATTACGACTAGACCTTGGGGTTACTGGTGGCCATTGTCGTACTGGGTTCACTGGGCTCAGATTTACAGTCCAAAAGAACTCAGAAATACACTCGATCAAATACGATCATCGGCTATAAATCTTGTTGATCCTAAATTGTCAGGTCTCTATGGTCCTGCGCAAGCTGGACTATCAGCGGCAGCTCTTACTGGCCTTGATGCAAATGGTCAAATGTCGCAGATTCTTTCTGACTACATTGACGTTGATGCAAATCAGTTTGCAGAAGGATCACCAGCTACTACTATTACAGCGCCACAGAATCCTATGGCACAAACATTTTTCGTTGACAATCAGTTTGGCGTTACACTGACAAGTCTGCAACTGTACTTCAAAGCAAAAGATGACACGCTTCCTGTTCAGATTCATTTGCGTCCTGTTATTAACGGTAAGCCTGCACACAACGAAATTGTTCCTGATTCTCAAGTTGTTTTGAAATCGAGTCAGGTTAGAGTTGTTGGTGAAGATCCTACGTTGGCTGTTATTCAAGAGCGTCCCACAACGTTTACGTTCGATGAGCCAGTCTATCTGAAGCCTTGGACATCGTACGCAATTGTTGTGACTTCACAGTCGACCGACTATGAACTGTTTAGTTCTAGAACATTGCTACCCGTATTCGGTTCAACTTCGCGAATCACATCGACGCAGAATGCTCCCGGAGCATTGTATCTGCCTCAGAACGGTCTTTCTTGGATCGAAGCAAAGGATCAGGATCTGATGTATGTTTTGAATCGTGCGAAGTTTGATCTTGGTGGTGGTAGTTTGATTCTGAAAAATGCACCGTTACCTCCAAAACTTCTTGGTCAAGCTGATCCGACAAAACAATCGCCGAAGCCAAATATTGAAACATTTGCAGGAACGAGAAAAATCTACGTGCATCACGCTAATCATGGTTTAGAACCAGGCGATCTTTGTAGACTCGACAGTGTTGCTAGTCTTGACTTTGGCGTAAGCGGCTATGCAGGTAGCATTGAAGGTTCTGGTGTATTCACTAATTCAAGTTCAATCGTATCGTACATCGAAGGAGCACACACAGTGGACTCTGTTGATGTGAATGGTTACTCATTCACTTATGATGTCTTACATCCAGTAGAAACATCATCAGGTCTCGGTAGTAGTCATAAAACATTATCCAGACGCAACGCTATCTTTAGCACCGCGATGCCTACAATCGAAACTGTAGTTCCGAACTTTACATCAATCGATGCTGGAGCTAAGTGGTCAGAAGGCAAGATGTTGTCGAGTACTAGAATCAATGCGGCTGGACGATGGAGCCAAGATGCGGATTACTCTAGAGTCACATTGATGCAAAACATCGACTTCGACACTCCAAAGGCTATTTACAATCTAGCGGCTGAGGAAGCGAATTTCGGTGCTGGAGTCAGATCAGTATACTTCAAGCTTGATTTGAAAACATCGAATGATTATGTTTCACCTATCGTCGATATGCAGAGAGCATCTTTGACGCTTGCTGGATTCAAGCTTGACAATCCAACCGTAACACCAGGAATTATCTCAGTCGATGAGACAAATCCGACTTCAGGAACAACGGGTTCGAAGCACATTACAACACCTGTATTCCTCGAACAAGATGCTGTAGGCATTGATGTCAGAGCGTTAGTAAATATTCCTAATGATGCTGATATCTTGTGTTACTACAGAACTGCTGGTGCAGACGAAAATATACAAGATAAGTATTGGATATATCAGGAGAAAGTTGATAATATCCCATACGACAATTCTCAAGTATATCGAGATGCACAATGGTTGCCTGGTGGTCTAGGTGGTACTCTGAAGCCATTTAATCAAGCACAGTTTAAGTTTGTGTTTGTGGGTGGCGATAGAGCACCCTCTATTAAGAACCTGAGATACAGATATCTGGCAGTGTAATGAGCAGATATGTACCTGTGAAGGGGCACTCTGGCTTAGTTCGTGACACATATTCCAACGCATTGATTAACACCAATGCTCAGGAGATCGAACAAGCCAGAGAGCGTAAACGCCTCCGTCAACTTGAAAAAGCCCAAAAACAATCACTTGAACAAAAGGTAGAGACTATCGAAAAGGATCTGGATGAAATAAAAAGTATGTTGAAAGACTTGATCCACAATTCTTATAAATAAAGAATAATTGTTTTTGTGCTGTCGGAAAATTAATGTCTTATCGTCCTCTCAAACACTTAAATGAAGGTGCGTTCAAAGAGCTACTGACTTCTGAAGAAGACTATCTGGCTTATCGAGCGGGTGTTCATTTAAGTAAAATGACAACAAGTGATTTGTCTGCGCTTTCTACTAACGCGGCAGGCGAACTTGTTGGTACGTTTGAAGACACTTTTTATACCTCTGGTCTAGGTCCCATTCCTGGCTCGACAATTACTCGCACAATTGCGATTACTCATGCATCTGATCCTGCTGGATCAACGCACACTTCTACGTTTGGTGCTTTCACGCCTTTACCCACTGTTGTTTATGTGGGAGACACAATTGAACTAACAATTCAAGGCACAGCGACAAACACAGGCATTGGATTTGAAGAGATTGAATATCAGTTAGGTATTTCTGGTAGCGCGGCTATAGGAACTATTACTACGACTCCTTCGCCAGCGGCAACGAGTACGAGTGCAAACGGTCGAGAAGTATCGTGGGAAAATTATCCTGACGGCAATCTTAGCGGTTCTTATCAAGTCACGTGGTCTATTCCGATTACCGATGATGGCGTAATCAACTTCACACTCAACGGTACTACTACTGATTTTCAAAACAGTGTTGTAAGTTCTACCGATGCTGAAGTGCTACCTTCTGTTCGTGTAGAGCCACAGTTGAAGCCAACTACTTCGGCTACACTGTATGAATTATATCAGAACGATGCGAATGTAGCAACCATCGACAACGACAATGCTCTAAAAAGAAATCCACTCTATTGGGATCGAACTGCAACGCCTGCTGGCTTGAAAGAAATGAGCGATGCAGAACTCGATATTGTAGTTCAAAGACTTCTTTTAAAAATCTTTGCAAACGATCTTCCCGGTCAGTATCGCCTTGCTACAGTATCTCCGGGCGCACAGTGGTCAGAGTTTATCGCAGATGTATTTGAAGACACTCGTGGTGACGGTTCACTTGTTACTTATTCTATCTGGGTCAAAACAACCGCAACAGTTCCGACAGTAGTTAAACCTATTTCGCCTTTACGTCAACCGTTGACTAACAAGTTTCAAGGTATAAAGGATCTTAATGATTTAGAACTTGAAATGACTTTCGGCGAACGAATGAAGCAGGTTATTCAAGACACTGGCATTGGTAAGTATCAACTTCGATCTTCTGCTGACGGACCACCTACAGATCCAGGTACGTGGGAAGCACGTGGTAGTGCAATCGATACAAACCTAACTTACGAATCTGAAACGGCTTATATTTCAACCGATTCGTATGATATTAACTACGCTTCGCAGTATCAAGGTTCATATGTTCCTGATTACATAGGCGAGTACATTGACACATACGAATCCAACTATCTTGGTGAATACGGCGCTACTTATACATCATCTTATACTGGCAATTACGAGGCTACGTACATCGGTACGTTTAGTGGTGATTACGCGCAGAGTTATATAGGCGATTATCTTCTTGAGTACGCTCAATCTTATGAGAGTGGTTATGAAGGTGAATATGTTCCCAATTATTCGGGTCTTACTGTTGAAGAGCAGTACACGACCATTTACGAAGCTGAGGACGCGATTGAATTTTATGCGTCAGCATACGCAGAACTTTATGGTGATCTTCCTGTAATTTATACGGGCAACTATGTTACTCAGTACGTCGAGGAAGTTTATACAGGTAACTTTACGGAACTGTATGTCGGCGATTACGTCATAGACTATAGTGGTAACTTTACAGAAAATTACATCGATGATGTCTATACAGGTAACTATATTGACGTATACACTGGCGACTACACAGAAAATTATGAAGGCAACTTTACCGTTAACTATATTCAAACTGAATATGCCGGTAACTTTACACAGCCGTACACTGGTGATTTTACAGCCGCATACTCTACGTCTTATGCAGTTACTTACGCACAAGAAAACTATACTGGTAACTATCAATCAGATTATGCTTCTGAATATCAAGTGCCTTACACAGGCGACTTCTTAGCCACTTATATTCAGTTGATTTACGGTGGTAATTTCATCGAACAATACAGCGGTGACTTTACTGCAACTTATGCGGGCAACTTTACCGAAACTTATACTCAAGCCCAATATACTGGTAACTACTTGTCACAGTACGCTGGCAACTATCAGTCTGATTATTCTGGCGATTATATTGGAACTTATGAGCAACAGACTTACACGGGTAACTATATTTCTGATTACACGGGTAACTATCAGTCTCAGTATTCTGGTGACTTTACTGCCACTTATGCTCAAGCACAATACACAGGTGACTTCATTGTAAGTTACTCTGGTGACTTTATTGCTACATTCCAAGGACAGTATGAAGGCAATTATCAGTCTCAATACACTGGTAACTTCTTACAGGACTATACTGGTAACTTTATTCAAGGTTTTGAAGGACAATATCAAGGTAACTATCAAGTCAACTATGACGGTAATTACATTTCGGACTATGTTACTGCTAGTTACACAGGCGACTTCTTGGCTGTTTATTCGGGCAACTTTGTAGAAACGTTCGAAGGTCAGTACACTGGTAACTATCTTTCGACGTATGCTGGCAACTATACTTCAGATTACGTCGGCGATTTTGTTCAGACATTCCAAGGGCAATATGTCACTGTTTACGAAGAGCCGTATACCGGTAACTTTGTAAACACATTTATTTCTGCTGACTATACAGGCGATTACATCTCGCAATACGAGAGTAATTTCTTGCAAGCGTATTCTGGTAATTACGTCTCACTTTATGTGCAAGCCAACTATACTGGCAACTTCGCGGCTCAATATACTGGCGACTTTACCGCAAACTATCAAGGCGATTTTCTAACTACATTCGTTGATGCGAACTACACTGGTAACTATGCTTCGGATTATGTTCGTGCGTCTTATACCGGTAACTTCCTAGCCACATATTCTGGCGATTTTCTTGCCTCTTATACCGGTGACTTTGTTACAACGTTCGTTGATGCGAACTATACTGGTAACTATGTTAGTCAATATTTGGGGACTCGGAATGTAACTTATTCGGGTAACTACATTTCGAATTACGCACAGGCGAACTATACGGGTAACTTCCTTGCAACATTCGTTGATGCAAACTACACAGGCAACTTCCTAGTAACTTATGCTGGCGACTTTACTGCTACATTCCAAGGGCAGTATCAAGGTGACTATGAGTCGGGCTATGCTGGCTCATTCGTCGCTCGATATACTGGTGACTTCTTAGGAACATTCCAGGGTCAATATGTTGGTGATTTCTTAGCCAACTATGATGGCAACTTTATTGCAAATTACGCTGGCGACTTCCTTGCTACGTTCCAAGGGCAGTATGTTGGTGACTATGTTGGTCAGTATACAAGACAAATCAACGTAGGCTATACAGGAAGCTTTCTGGCGACATTCCAGGGACAGTACACAGGTTCGTTTTCTCAAACTTATGTAGGGACTTACACAGGCACATATGTCGGTAACTACACTGGTACATATGTCGGAAACTATGCTGGTGCTTATGTATCGGCGGCAGCCACTTATCAAGGTGGCTACGCCGGTGCTGCCGCTTGGACATCGTACTTCTTCAGTCTTAGTTCTCCTCGTTATTACTGGTATACGACACAAGCAAGATTTGCTTTTCCCGTAAACCGTTGGTTTTATTGGAATAATTCATTTCAATCATTGGCGAGCATTGCCAATGACGGATTAGTTCCCTTTTTTAGTCGCGGTTTTGAATATGAAGCGGGTACCATACAATATCAGACAGGATCGTCTTTAAGCACTCTCCGCAACTATTACAATATCAGACGCCGGTCAATTTTTGGTGGCTCAACATACACTGGCGGATATACCGGCGGTGGCGGCACTTATACAGGAACATATGTTGGTTCGATTCAGCAAACCTATACTGGCTCGATTCAACAGTCGTACGATGGTAATTATATTGGCTCTGTTAACATAACATTCGTTGACGCAAACTATACTGGTGACTATCTTGGTCAGTATATACGAGCAATTAATCAAAGTTACACAAGTGTGTTCCAACAAACATTCGTTGATGCAAACTACACTGGTAACTTTATTGTTAATTATTCAGGCGATTATGTTTCTCGTTATACGGGCAACTTCCTTGCAACGTTCGTTGATGCAAACTACTCTGGTAACTTCTTAGCGACATATACCGGCAACTATACTGGTGTATATGTTGGTAGCTTCCTTGCAACGTTTGTTGATGCAAACTATGTGGGTAACTATGTTTCGAACTATACCGGTGACTTCTTAGGAACGTTCCAGGGTCAGTACGTTGGTGATTTCTTAGCAACATTCCAAGGTCAGTATCAAGGCGATTTTATTGCGAACTACGTTGCAACGTTCGAACAAAATTACACTGGTGACTTCCTTGCTACGTTCCAAGGCCAGTATCTGGGTAACTTTGTAACGCCTTATACTGGCAACTATATTTCAAATTATGCTGGCGACTTTACGGCGGCGTATACTGGAAACTATGTTGGCGATTTCTTAGCCACGTTCCAGGGACAATATCTGGGTAACTTTACTGTACAATATACCGGTAATTATCTGAGTCAATATACTTCTGATTTCTTAGCCACGTTCCAGGGACAGTATGTCGGTGATTACATTTCGAACTATAATGCAGACTTCAATACTCAGTATCAGTCAAACTTTACGGCAACGTTCCAGGGTCAGTACATTGGTGATTTCTTAGCAACATACACTGGCACTTATGACACAATATATGTTCAAGCCGACTACACTGGTAACTTCGTCACAACATACAGTGGTGATTATATCTCTGATTACACCGGTGACTTTACTGCCAACTTCGTTTCACAGCAATACACTGGTGATTATATCTCTGATTACACTGGTAACTTTGCAGTAACGTATACTGGTAATTATCTCGGCGATTACGTTTCGCGATACACTGGCGACTACGTTGGAAATTACGCCGATCAAGTGTACGGTGGTGACTTTACTCAAGTCTATACTGGCGACTTTACGAATAACTACGTTGGCGATTATATTTCTACATACGCTCAAGCAGATTATTCTGGTAACTACGTATCAAATTATCAGGGTAACTTCACGGCGCAGTTCGAAGGTCAATACGTAGGCAACTTCTTAGAAGATTATACGGGCGACTTTACAGCTATTTACTCTGGTGACTTCCTTCAAGGATTTGCTGGTCAATACGAAGGTAATTATATTACTCCGTATACCGGTGATTATATTTCAGCCTATACTGGTGATTTTCTTGCAACGTTTGAAGGTCAATATGTTGGCGATTTCATCGTACAATACACTGGTAACTTCATCGAAACTTATGAAGCAGACTTCGTACAAGATTTTGAAGGTCAGTATACTGGTAACTATCAGTCTGACTATACTGGCGATTATGTCGCAATTTATACTGGTGACTTCTTACAGATTTTCCAAGGGCAATATGTCGGCGATTACGTAAAAGCATATATCGGCAATTATCAGTCAGCCTATACGGGCGATTTCGTATCGATATTTGAAGGTCAGTACACCGGTGATTATCTGTCTGATTACACTGGTAACTATCAAGCAAATTATTCAGGCGACTATCTGTCTAACTTCGAAGGTCAGTACACTGGTGACTTTATCGTAACATACACAGGCAATTACGAAGTAGACTACACGGGCGACTTTGTTGAATCATACACCCAAGATTATGAGCAAGACTACATAGAAGATTATGTTGCTCAAGAAGCATACGTAACGGCTTATGCTGGAAACTACACTCCAACATACGAAACAGTTTATACTGGTGATTATACTCCTGATTACGAAGGTCCATCGGGCGACTATTTAGGAACCTATCTTTCGAATTACACTGAAGAGTTGTATGCGCAAGAGTTTACGGTTGACTACATATCATTAGACTATACGAGAAATCGCGAAGAAAGTTACACTGGTGATTCTTATATAGAAACGTACACAACTGATTTCGAATCAAGTACTGATTACGCCACTTATTTGGGCGGTGATGATAATGAAGAATATGTAGGAACATTTGAGGGCGCGGGAGATGCAGAAGTTTATGGTGGTTCTCCTTATGAAGGATCTAGTTACGTATCTGATTACAATCGAGTAGTTACCATCGCAGAAGCATATTTGGATGACGCTAAATTAACATCAACACCAGTAACAATTGAGACATTTACATTATACGTACGTGTTGCTTAAAATATGGAGTAAATTATGGCAAAGTATGAGTACTTAGATAATGCATTTTGGGAAGCAGAAGATCGCTCAATCGTAAAATGCATTAGGCTAACTACGCTTGAAGGTCAAGAAGGCAAGAAGAAAAAAGACGTTATGGAGTTTCGCAAGATTCGTCCTGATGGCTCTGAATGCCCTCACTATAAAGAAGTGGTAACAAAAGTAGGCATTCCAAAGATTGATGAGAATACTGCTGAACGTAAAGAAAGAAAAGAGCGTGAAGTAAGAGAAAAACGCGCTCATCACGAGCAAAAGAAAAAGACTGCTGAACTAGAGCAACTTTTCAATCTTAAGCTTCAAGCCTTTGAAATTGAAGAGATTAAAAATTCTGAAGATCGTGTATTACGTGGCAAGATTCGTAGAGCGCAAAATGTAGTAGAAATGAATGCGTTGTGTGCAGTTTTGATCGCAAAAGAATTGGGCTATTATGGAGACAAAGATGACGCAGGAGCCAACTAAGGGTTACGTAATCGTTGCGTCACGGCGAAGTTTCTTTTATGTGTCTGCACTTAATTTGATGGAATCAATTCGCGATTTTTATCCTGATGCAAATATCTGTCTAGTCTGTGAAGAAAAGTTTCTTGATGATCGAGGACGAAAACTCGCCAACGAAATAATTTTCTGTAACGATCACAAGCGAGCCAAACTTTGGGGCATGGCAAAGTCTCCATGGGATATTACATTCTATATTGACGCAGACACAGAAGTCGAGCATGAAGACATTGAACATGTCTTTGGCGAACTGAATGGCTATGATGTCATGTACACTGGTCTTCCCGAAGAACGTTCTTACTGTTATGCAGAACTGAAGTTTCCTGGTGGTCAATTCGAACTGTGTGGGGCAGTGTGTCTGTATGACATGCGCAATCCATTAGTGCGCGAGTTTATGTGGGACTGGTATGATCTGACTGTTCAACAATACGCAGGCACTTGGTGGCCACAGAAAGAAGATGGAACAGAAGATACTGAATTATATCCTGCAACGTTGAAGCGTTGGGATCAATTCTCTCTTTGGTGGCTTGTAAACAAAGAGCCCAAGTATCAAGACTTGAAAGTGGGTATCTTTGAAGATGACGCCAGATGGAACTATTTTTCACGCTATAAATATGCTCACAACAAGAAGCCTGTTGTTATTAGACATTATTCTGCTTCTGAAGCGAAGCATATGGAGTTTTGATGAGAGATATTCCACTTAACGATTTTGCATTAGACATCTTAGATGATGCGCTTTGGTTCACTCAAGACAAGAACTATGAGACTGTTGTGCTAACAAAGAAAGATAAGCACACCAAAGAAGATGCTGACTGGTATACCGGCGAAGCATACTTCAAACAAATTATGGCGCAAGGTACAGGTCATAATGGATTTCCAGAAATTGTGGTATCTCATGGTTTTGGCATTGGTCAAATGCATTTCTCTAAAGAGAGAACTTCGCAGGCAAGAATTCCTGAAGTCTCTATGAAACAGGATGCGTTTTTGCAAAAAATACAAACTACGTTCAATTTGAAACGTAATGCTCTATTTGCGGTTTATCCGCCAGGTGGTTACATTTCTTGGCACAACAATGCGAATGCTTCTGCATTCAACTGCGTCTTTACTTGGAGCGAAACCGGCGATGGTTGGTGGAAGCACTGGGATAATGAAAAGAAAGAAATGGTAACGATACCTGATAAGAAAGGCTGGCAATGTAAAGTTGGTTACTTTGGTGCGTACGAAGATCCTGCCGAAAAGCTAGTGTATCACACAGCACGAAATGGCGACACAGGTTTACGCATGACAGTTGCATTTGTGCTTGACAGATCAGAGATGGCTATAGGAATGCAAGATTGGATTATTGAAGATATTCACGCCTAAATTATTATAAATAGAGCCATAAGATTCATTTTTTAGGTTAGAGACTTATGGCAAGGTATGAAGAATTAACTATCGATCAGGGAACAGATGTTTCTCTTGACGTGTATCTTACGAACATCGATGGTTCACCAAAAGATTTGTCTGGCTATTCAGCCGCGGCTAAAATGAGTACGCGGTATGACGTTGATAGCTCAGATAAAATCTCTTTCGACGCTTATGTCACTGTCCCTCCAACTGCCGGCATTGTTAACTTATCTTTGACAAACACCGTCACAGATACGCTAAATAGTAAAAGAAAATATGTTTACGATATGGAAATTTCATATCAAGACAGCGATGCCAACACTATCGTAGAAAGAGTTCTTGAAGGACTTATAACAGTAACGCCTTCGGTAACATGAGGTCAGTATGTCAGTACAAGTAGGAAACAGGACATTAGTAAGCAAGATAACGTACGGTACACCTTATCGTACTGCTGTCATTTCTGCTAGTGCCGACATTGATGCAATCACAGGTCTTGTCACATCAGGTGCAGTAGACGGCTCTCTCTTTGAATACGACTCAGCGTCAGGCAACTGGAAAGCCACGTTAACACTTCGAAAGCAGATTATCGATGGTCGTGTTTATCCGTCTGACTCAGATCGTGCACAGATTCTTATTCGGCGCTCGGGCACTCAGGGCGATCCACTTGTTTTAAGAACAGGTGAATTAGCATACTCATATCTTTCAGACTCTGGTAGTTCCGCAGACGGCTTCGGCTTAGGCGGTGATCGTCTGTTTATTGGTGCTGGCGGCGATTCGTCAGTTGCGGGTGTACTACAAGCAGAGCGCATCGATGTAATCGGTGGTAAGTATTTTACTGATCTACTGAATCATCCACATGGTGTGCTAACTGCTTCTAGTGCGATTATAACAGACTCCGAAGGTAAAGTCAATACTTTAAAAGCTGGCTCGCTAGAACTAGACAGTGCTACGCTGGGTAGACTGGCGGTATCTGATTCTGCAATCTTTAACGATCTGCAAGTTCTTGGCACACAAACCATTGTAGAAATTATTGCTGATCGTATCAACGTTGACAACCTCACTGTTGATAGTAGTCTGAGTGTTCTAGGACTAGCCTCGTTCAACGACAGTGCAACCTTTGCTGGTAAAATTACTGTAAGTGGTGCTGGTGTATTTGATGATACACTCGATGTAGCAGGACTTACCACACTCGATTCTGCTGTTATAAACAATCTGAGGGTTGATTCTAGCCTTGAAATTCCTGGCTCATTGACCATTGCAGGCACTACTACGTTTGACTCTACTGCAACGTTCAATGGTGAAGTCAACATTGGCGAAAGAACACTAAGCGAGTTTATTGATAGCGATGTGTTCCAATTGTTACGTGCAGGTCAGGCTATCATCTTAACATATGCAGATGATAGTGACAAATTAACGATTTCAGTTCCAACAGCTACGGCTAATACACCTGGAGTTGCGTTCTTCGACTCAGCGCAGTTCACTGTCGATTCAAACGGTCAGGTTTCATTGCTGGAATTTGAAGGCGGTGACTTTTAATAAATAGAACAATATCGGTAGGATAGAGACTTAACATGGCAATAACAAAAATTATCCATAAAAAGACGAGTGTCCCGGAGAAACGTCCGGGCATCGCCGATATCGAGCTTGGTGAAATTGCGATCAATACGTTTGATGGCAAGATGTTCATCAAACAAGATAGAAATGGTGAGGTTGACATTGTTCAAGTCGGTGACGATCCTACACCCAACGTATACTATGTTTCTAAATCAGGTAAGAATGGAAACTTAGGTACGTCTCTTTCTGATGCATTCCGCACAATTGACTCTGCTGTCGATCTTATCACAACACTCAAAGATTTTGATTTTGACGAAGGTATTTGTCGAAGAGACTTGGGTCTCATTCTTGATGGTCTACAGTTTGATATTGCTTTTGGAACAAACTATAACGCAGTAACGTCTGGTCTCGCATATCAAAGAGGCAGTGTAAGTGCGGTCAAAGTTATTGAAGAGCAAATCGTTGCTACACGAAGTGCATTCAACGAAGCAAAGGGTGCTATCGCTTCCCTAGATCCTGTTAAAGCAAGCACTGGCGATGATGGTGCACTTGCAAGAAATGCTAGACACTGGGCAGAGGTTGTTGATATTCTTGTCAACGGAACGCAAAGCACAGAAAACTTTGCTGACTCTATCGAATATCCAGTTCCTGTTGTTCTGCCTACAGCAGACGCAGATGATGCGGCTGTCATTCTACAGAACAACCGTGAGTATCTAAAGAACGAATTAGTCCAGTACATTGCAGAGAACTTCCCTGCTCTTACTTATGACCGAGACTTGTGTTCGCGTGACACAGGATACATCATCGATGCTGTAACGCTCGATTTGATGCTCGGTACAAACTTCAACTCCGTCACTGCGGGCTCTGCATATTATAGAGGAAATGCATCTGCGCAGTTGGTGATCAGTGATCAGCTAGAAGGAACAGTTGGTGCAATCAACGAATTAGGTCGTTTGATTGGCGAACTTGCCATCGACTCTGATTCTCGGGTAAATGTTACAAGCAGTATTGCAGAGATTACTGACATTATTAGCAACGGTCTTGATGGTGCTGATGCGTTTACTTATCCTGCGGCTCCTGCATCTACAGCAAATCAACAAACAGCCGCTACTGCAATTCAGTCTAATCGAACAGCAATCATCAACTCGACGATTGCTTGGATCGACAGTAACTATCCAGCATTGTCTTACAACTCTGCTACTTGTGGTCGTGACGTAGGATTTGTACTTGACGGCTTGACACACGATATTCTCTATGGTGGTAACTATCAGTCTCGTAGAAGTGCTGATGCATACTTCTCTAATGCTGTAAGTCAGTTGGGCGATTCTGAAACATTACCTACTGTTGCGGCATATGACGAACTAAAGAACATCGTCAACACTTATGTCACAACTTCAACAGAGCAAGCCCGTGTCAACGACTTGATCGAAATTGTAAACGAAGTTCTTGAAGCCGGTAATGTTGCTGTACTCAGACCTCTCGTTTATCCAAACTTTACAGGTATTGACGGCACAACAACTGCATCTTACAATTTGATTCTAGCCGACTCTGCTAATCTTAAAGCGGGCGTGATTGCATATGCCGATCAGAATGGTCCTGCAACGTATGATCGTGTTCGCTGTAAGCGAGACGTTGGTTTCATCGTAGACGGCTTGACATTTGACGTTCTGTATGGTGGTAACTTTGCGAGCGATATTGTTGCACGTGCATACTTCTCGTTTGGCACAAATCAGTTGGGAGACAGTGCTTCTGATCCTGAAGTTGTCGCGACAGTATCGACTTATCAGCACCTGAAGCAGATTGTTGACGAATTGCTTTCTAACAGCCTGTCTTCTAATTTGTACGAGCAAGGAACTTGGCCAGGTGCTGGTGTTGGTCCTGACTCTTCTGGTAATGGCGGTAACTACTCTACTGCAACTGAAGCGCAGGTCACAAATGACTTGCTAGACAATTTGATCACTGTTATTACAGAGGGAAGTCTTGCCAGTATCGATTCTGTACAAGAGCCTAGCCTTGCGGCTCGTGCTGTTCCTATCGAGTTAAGAAACGCTGTTCAGTCTATTAACGACGAACGAAACCTCATTATTACTCAATCAGTACAGCGAGCGCAAGCTACAAATGATATTACAATTTATCTCAAGTCGGGTGATTATGTAATTAATAACCCAATTCAGCTACCTGAGAAGGTTGCTATCGTGGGCGACAACTTGAGAACAACGACGATTCGTCCGTTTAGCGTAGACTCTGATTTGTTCTATGTGAGAAGCGGATGTTTCTTGAAAGACATTACGTTCCGAGATCATCAAAGCGGAGCGGCTTGCGTAGCATTTAACCCGAACGTTGACTCGCCAAGAGCAGGTCCGTTTATTGTACAGTCTCCTTACGTACAGAACTGTACGTCGATTACTACTGACGGTATTGGTATGAAGATCGACGGTTCGAAATGTTGGGGTCTGCGTTCGATGGTATCTGACGCATTCACTCAGTACAACGCGGCTGGTACTGGCGTATATCTACTCAATCGTGGTTATGCGCAGTTGGTATCGATCTTTACGATTTCGACTGCAACATCTATTCTTGCTGAAACTGGTGGTCAGTGTTCTATCACTAACTCTAACACCAGCTTTGGTGACTTTGGTCTTATCGCACGAGGTAGTAGCCCAGTTCTTTACTCTGGTATTCTCGACTCTGATTATGCCAAGTTTGATGATGTGATGCAAGTGAATGAGATTATTAATCTTGATTCGGCAGACTGGCTAAATCCATACGGCGAGTATAAGAAGCCGAACTATGGTGATGCAATAAAGTTTGACTCAGAAGATTACTATTACACATGTCTTGGCGTCGATTCAGTTGCACCTGGTGTTTATAACATCACATTCCAGCCACCGTTGAACCAAGACATGAGACGTAATCAGAAAATTAGTTTTGTTCAACGTTCTGTTATCACATCATCTTCACACACGTTTGAATACGTGGGTGCGGGTACGAACACCTTTACTGCTATTCCTCAGAATGGTGGTATTCCTGATCCTACAAAAGAAGTTATTTTCGATTCTGAGACGAACGAAGGTCTGGTGGTATTCACGAGTACGGACCAGCTGGGTGACTTTAGAATTGGTGCTGAACTGACAATTCGTAGACAGGCAGGTCGAATCGAGGGCGAGACGTTCGAAAGATCGTTGTACGCAATTCTAACTCCATACATTCTAGCACTAGAGGGTTGATACATGGCTATCCCACTAAATACATTTAAAACGACAACTGCGGTAGTTCCGGAGGAACCCCCCGGCGGATTTACCGGGGATAGCGATGTCATCTACGTTGTTCCTGCGGGGATTACAGCAATTGTGCTTATGGCGCAGATTGCGAATCTAGACTCTGCTGAACACACAGTAACGTTCACTCACTATGATCGTGACGAAGTACTGAACACAGAACTTGTGAAGGATCTTCCTGTTCTGCCGAAAGACGCTGTTGGTGTGATTACTGGTAAGTTGATCGTAGAAGAAACAAATAGAGTTAGATGCTCGGGTTCTACTGGCTCAAGTGGCAAACTCAAACTAGTATTAAGTTATCTGGAATCTCTAAATGGCTAAACGAATAGAACACGTTAGCGGACGTGTAAAACTAAGAGATCCGAGTCAGTTAGATTCTGATCGCTTTATTTACATTACGCTAGATCAAGCGGAAGCAAACTTTGGACGACCTGATTCAGATCGTCTATTAGTCATTTCTAATGTCGATGGCACGAGACTGTTCACCGACGAAATTGCGCTGGGCGGTCTTGCTTTCAAACCCGGCTCGCTTGATTCTGCGGATTCTGCTTCGCTATATGCTCTATTTGTTAAAGGCGATCCTTTCGACGGTACAGTTGATAGTGTTGCCGTCAAGAAACTTTCTGAAGCTTTCTTCGAAGAAGACACACTTGATACGGTCACAACTCGTGGCAATACTACGACAAACACAATCGATGTTGGCAGAGTTATTGCTGACAGTGCGTTTATTTCTGGTCGATTAATTGTAGGCGGTGATCTTCAGGTCAACGGCACAACTACCACGATCAATTCTACAGAACTGTCTATTAACGACAAGAACATTGTACTGGCTGACAGCGCCCTAAGTGCGGCAGCCGCAGACAGTGCAGGTATTACGGTTGCTGGTGCAAACGCACAAATTTACTACAAAGCCGCCAGCGACACATGGAATCTAAACAAAGCAACGATCTTTGACTCTACCGTTGAAATCAACAACACGTTGACTCTTAACAATGTAGAAAGAAGACAGACGACTTTAGTTCTTTATCTTGATGAAATTACAGGTGAAGTAGTTGCAGGCGATCCTTCGGGTGATAGTGCAGAAGGTGCAATTGCATCGAAGCAGATACAAGTTGTCAATGTCAATGACAGCAACGAATATCATCCATTATTCGTACGTGATTATATCGGCATTGACAGTATCAACACTGATATTCAATTCACATACAATCCTGGTCTAGACAGAATTAGTGTTGGTCGACTTGAACTGAATCAACTCGATTCACAAGAAGGCGTTACTCGATTCTTGGTACTGAACGATTCTGATCAGGTACGTTTTAGAAACTTAGGCGGTCTTTCTCTTCTCGACTCAGAAACAGATACACTGCAAACTGTAACAAGACGTGGTGATTCTACTGATCAGCCAATTACCGTTAAGAAACTTACGACAGTTGACAGTGCATCAATTGGAGGCGACTTGCAGTTCCAAGGTGCACTCCGAGACGAACAAGGCTTCAGACTAGTAATCTATGATTCTGCTGGACTTGTGCTTTGGGGCTAATAGGAGAAATCGATGGCATCACCTACAACACGCAACGAACTGATTGATTTTTGCTTGCGCAGACTCGGAGAGCCTGTGCTTGAAATCAACGTGGACGTTGATCAGATTGAAGATAAAGTAGATGATGCGATTCAAAAATATCAAGAGTTTCACAGTGATGCTACGATTCGAACTTATCTGAAGCACCAAATCACTGCGACTGATGTGGCGAACAAGTACATTCCTGTTTCGTCTGACATTATTTTTGTTTCGAAAGTATTTCCGATCTCTACTACATTCAGCACCACAGGTAATCTTTTTGATATTCGCTATCAGATGTTCTTAAACAATATGGGCGACTTCATTAATTTTGCTGGTGACTTATCTTATCTGTATCAGATGGAACAGTACTTAAGTATGATCGACATGCAGTTGCATGGTCATCCTCAAGTAACGTTCTCTCGTAGACAGAATCGTCTTTATGTGTTTGGCGATTTTGAAGACGAAGATTTGCAAGAAGGAGATTATTTGGTTGCAGAGATTTATCAAACCATTGATCCCGAAACACATACAAGCATCTACAATGATATGTTTATCAAAGACTATACGACCGCTTTGATCAAACAACAATGGGGTGCTAATCTCAGTAAATTCGAAGGTATGCAATTACCTGGTGGAGTTACGATGAACGGTCGTCAAATCTACGAAGACGCAACGGCTGACATTGAACGACTTGAAGAGAAACTGAGAAACGAACAAGAACTTCCGGTCGATTTCTTTGTAGGGTAAGATGGCGACGAATAGGTATTTCAGACAAGGTGCGACATCGGAGCAGATTCTCTATGAAGATTTAATCATCGAGTCTCTTAAGATATATGGTCAAGATGTTTACTACCTGCCTCGCGAGATAGTCAAAAGAGACACAATCTTTGGCGACGATTCGACTTCGCGTTTTGATAATGCCTATCGATTAGAAATGTATATTGAAAACGTCGAAGGATTCGACGGCGAGGGTGATCTGTTCACAAAGTTTGGTGTAGAAATTCGTGATGCCGCAACGTTCATTGTAGCACGGCGTCGATGGAAAAGTCAAGTACAATTCTACGAAAATACTGATGAAAAGCCCATGTATCGTCCACGCGAGGGCGATCTGATCTATCTCACGCTGTCAGATTCTTTCTTTGAGATTACAAAGGTAGAGACTGAGAATCCATTCTATCAGTTAAAAGATTTGCCTGTCTTTAGAATTCGTGCAGAACTCTTTGAGTACAATGATGAAGACTTTGATACAGGTCTTGATCTCGATGACATTGAACAACAAGCATTCCAGAGACTGGTCACATTTGATCTTGCGAACATGACAGGTAAATTTGAAGTGGGCGACACGTTGACACAGACAAATCCAAATGGCTTCACTATTACAGGTGATGTTGTGAAGATTGATGCTTCGATTCCTTCGTCGTATAAAGTCTATATTGCTCACGCAGGCGCAGATGATGGTGCGTATCATACATTCAGTGCTGACTATCGTATTGAAAACGAAGACGGTATTGGTGGAAAACCTTCTATAGTGAATCAAGAAATACTAGAAGAAGGTGCGCAGAACACAGACTTCGACACTGAAGCGTCTGGCATCATCGATTTCTCTGAATCTAATCCGTTTGGAGATCCTGCATAATGTTTGGCACTTACTTCTATCATCAAAGAATTCGAAAAGCAGTGGCTGTGTTTGGCTCGCTGTTTAATAATCTAAATGTTCTTAGAACAAATGCGGCTGGTGATATTATCAGTCAAGTTAAGGTGCCTTTATCTTATGCACCCAAGAGAGACTTTCTGGCTAGAATCGACGCAATGAACAACGGCGAAGAGGCTGAGCGTCAGATCGCAATCAAGTTGCCAAGAATGTCCTTTGAAATTATGTCGATGAACTACGATGCTACTCGACAGTTACCTAAGATGAATAAGTGTGTGACGTTTCCTGATAACTTTTCGGGAAGTGCACAAGAGATTTACACACCAGTACCCTACTCGATTGGCTTTCAACTGAACGTATACGCAAAGTCGCAAGACGATGCACTACAAATTGTAGAGCAAATCTTGCCCTACTTTACGCCTCAGTACACCGTTACAGTCAAGCCACTTTCTGATTTTGACACGAAAGAAGATACGCCGATCACACTAACTGGTATTACGTTCCAAGACGATTACGATGGACCATTAGAAGCGCGTAGAACGATTATATACACACTCGACTTTGAAATGAAGTTGAGTCTGTATAAAAATGTTTCGTCTTCCAGTTCGATCATTACACAAGCCACTGTTAACTTTTACGAAATTGATAAGACTGATATTCTATCGTCTGTTGTTCTTGATTCGTTCACTACAGAAGGTCTGAGCGGTAAGATTGCAGAAGATGATGGTACGTTAACAAACAACAATTTTAAGATTCGATTTGCACCAAGAGAAATTACTTCAATAGAAGTGTCATCAAATCCACAGAATGGAACAGCCACAGCATCACTGACATCAAATACAACAACCACAACTGGTCGTATTACTGCGAACGGTTCATGGTCTTATACACCGAACGCTGACTGGCACGGCACAGACACATTTACAATTCGTGCTAACATTACTGGTGGTGGTAGCGTAGAGCGTACAGTTACCGTTGTTGTTGGTCCGACTGAACGTGACACATTCGATCAAACTGAATTTATTAATGTTGGTGCAGGTGAGGCGTTCCTTGATATCTTTGTAGGAACAACCGATCAATTTGAAACGACTGGCGGCGTAACATATTCTATTGCCGCTGGTGGATATCCAAACCATGGTTCTTTGTCAGTAACCAACGCAAATACTGGCGAATTTAAATATATACCAGATGCAGGCTTTGATGGCTCAGATAGTTTTGTTTACAGAGCGACTCCAGCTGGCGGCAAGTCTGAAGTAGGAATTGTTTCTATTACCGTTGTTTCAACAGCAAACATTATGGCGGCTGAAAACGGAGAAATCTTAACAATCGAACAAGCTTCTGATGACATCTTAGAACTAGAACAATAACGAGGAATAGAAATGGCAACTGTAAAAATATCGCAACTGGCACCAATGATCGGGACTCCTGATAGCGATGATTTTATTGCAATCGTTGACGCCAGTTTGTCAGAGACAAAAAGAATTCTGGTCAGTGATTTTCTTTCAGGAATTGATAGCGTTGCGAATGCAACATTTGCCATTCAAGCCACTTATGCTGATAGCGCACTTGATGCTAGATTTGCAGTTGTAGCAAATAGAGCATTTGTCGCTGATAGCGTTGCAGTTGCGGCTTCGGCATTAACTGCTGACGCCGCTGACAGTGCAACAAATGCAACGAATGCAATCCTTGCTCTAAGGGCAAACAGTGCTGACAGTGCGACAAACGCAACTTTCGCTAATTATGCTCAACGGGCTGAAACTGCCGACAGCGCCACAACAGCCGCTTTTGCATTCAGAGCGGATTACTTAACGTTAGATAGTGTTGGTAACGCCACTTTCGCATTTACTGCTGACAGTGCAAATAGAGCAACGCGAGCAATTTTTGCTGATCGAGCAGGATTTGCAGATTATGTCAGTCAAGATAGCGACCTTATTTGGGGCGCCGCGGCGCCATCATCTGTTGATAGTGCACTTGATTATTTGAAAAACAATCTGAATGCTTATTCTACTGACAGTGCTGCCCTCTGGACTGGTTCAGCACCAACAACGATTGATAGTGCTTTAGACAGATTGGCACTTGTTGTTAGAACATTGAATGGCGGTACTGGCGCATAACCTATATAAATAAGAGAAAGATTTTCAATTGAGGATATAAAATGGCAATTGCAGGCGTTAAAATATCGAGTCTTCGGGAGCTGACTAATGCCGAAGATAATGATTACATCGTCATCAATGACTTTAGCACGACCACTACTAAGAAGATTAGTAGGGAAAATTTTCTTAGGAACTCTACTAACGTAAGAGACTCTGGTGAGAATGGCGCGTTTATCCAAACGCTTACGTGCAACTCCCTTGACGTAAACGTGGATGCGGCTATTAATGGATCGACAACTATTGGTGCTGATCTTAGTGTTAATGGCACCATTACTTTTGATAATCTAAAAGACGCTGTTGAGAACATTATCATCACTAAGTTTGTTGATGAAGCGGACGGTATTTCGTCTAATGACGATGACGTTTCTATTCCTACATCTGCGGCTGTTAAAGATTACGTCGATGGTGCTGTATCTGACCATCGTGCAAAAATTGTACATGGCGAAACTCAGAATGGTTTGAGTCTTGTCAATCAACTGAAAGTCTATCAAACAGAATATGTAAAAGAAGTAGGCGCCTTTGAAGAAGGAATCTTTGATTCGTTAATTGCACATGAGGTACAAGAGATTGTTCCTTATGTTGTGCTTGGTGAAAAAGATGCTGTACATCGTGACGGTAAGCCTAACTATCAGAAAATTAATTATCAGAAATTGGTACCCATATTGATCACTGCTATTCAGGAGTTGTCAAGACAAATTGAAGAACTTAGGAGCTAAACAATGCCAGGCGTAAAGATTACAGACTTAGAAGAATTAGCACAAGCGCCTGCTGATGATGACATTCTTGTCATTGTCGATCTTGATGCAAACGCTACTAAGTTTATTTCAGTTGAAAATCTTCTAGAGCCAGCAAGTGCGGCGGCATCTGCCGGCACTGCTGACAAACTTCTGATCGAAGCGACTGATGCAGATGTTACATTTTATCTGGGTATGTTTCCTAACGCGCCTGGCACACCAGCGGCAGACTCCTGTAAAGTTGATACTGACTTAAGATATAACGCACTTACAAACACGCTGACAACTGGATTCTTTGCAGGTAACGGTGCTAATCTAACGGGCGTTCTTGCAGATAGTGCCGCAAGAGCAACAACTGCGATTGAAGCCCAACGAGCATTATTTGCAGAAGCCGCTCTAAGTGCTGATAGCGCAGACTTTGCGACTCAAGCAGTTTCAGCAGAACGAGCAGACAGTGCAACAAACGCGACCAATGCTGTGTTTGCAACAACTGCGAACTTTGCGTTTGGTGCTGACAGTGCAAACAGAGCGACCACAGCAATTCAAGCGGATCGCGCAACTCAAGCAGATAGTGCAATCAATGCCACTTTAGCAAATACTGCTTTGACTGCAAACTTTGCTATCGATGCAGATAGCGCAAACTATGCTACAACTGCTGGCTTTGCGCTAACTGCTGGCAATGCTGAAACTGCTGATAGTGCTGTCAATGCTACATTTGCAAACACCGCATTAACTGCTGAGAACGCAATTACTGCTGACAGTGCTATTAATGCATCGAATGCGGTATTAGCCGATGTTGCTGAACTTGCTAGACGCCTTGGAAACTTTATTGATTCTGCAACAGGATCAAGAGCCCTTGGTGATCTGAAAGTAGATAGCGATTTGATTGTACAAGGCGACATTCGAAGCGTAAACGGAATTTTTTACGGTGATGGATCTGGCTTAACAAACGTTACTAGTACGACTGTGGCTTTGGCGACTCAGCAAACCGATGCCAAAGCTATTGACTCGGCGGGCAAACACTATCTCATGTTGCGTACCGTAGAGTTAGGATATGATAGTGTTGCCACTACTGCACTTCTTACTTATGATCCCGCAACATTTACACTCAGCGCAAATGCATTCTCTGGCGATGGCTCTAACTTAACAAACGTTACTGCTATTCAAGCGACCAACGCAGAAAACGTTGATGTAACAACTGTTGGCGATAGTGCGCTTTATTTTGTGCATTTAGGAAGTACCACATCTGGTAATGATAACGTCAACGTAAACACAAACCTAACCTACAATCCATTAAGAGGCAGACTATCTGCAACAATTTTCGATACTGGCGAATGGGAAGTGTACGAGAGTGCGGGTAACTTAACTTTTGCACACAACGGTACGAAACAGATGAGTCTTTCTGAGAATGGTGATCTTGCTATTGCTGGCACACTGTCTCAAAGTGCAACAATATAAATATTGACAGCCGCAAAGTATTGAGGAAATAAAATGGCAGACATTAGAATTTCAGAATTGCAAGAATTGATCAACGTTCAAGACAGTGACGTTCTTGTGATCAATGATATTACTGCGGCTACTACCAAAAAGATTACTCGTGATCGCTTTCTTGTAGGCATCACACGGAACGTTTTTGACTCCGCAAATAACGCAGTTGTAAAGCAAGACTTAAAGGTCAACAACGATCTGATCGTTGGTGGTGATATCGAAGCGACAGGTGATATTTCGTTTGGTTCATTGACCGACGTTACTGCTGGTATTACAGCACTTCGATTTATTGGCACTGGTATTGAAAATAATGACAGTAATGGTGCTATTCCAACTGCGGCGGCTGTTGCTGATTATCTCGATTACTTCTTGCAGGATCTTTATGACTCTGCTACACTACCAGTCACGCTCAATGCGTTGACAGATGTTAGTATTGTCACGCCACTCGCAAATGAAGTTCTAAAGTACGATGGCTCAAACTGGATCAATGCGATTGACTCTGCGGGTATTACAAATCTTGGTGCACTTGATGATGTAATCATTTCAAGTCTTACTGACGGTCAGGCACTGAAGTATAATGGATCTTACTGGGTAAACGCAACTGACTCAGCCGGTCCAACTAATCTTTATCAGCTAGACGATATTTTTATCGACTCAGCACTGTCGGCTAATCCTCTTACGACTGGACAAGTTCTCAAGTGGAACGGAACTAAGTGGGCTAACGCTAACGACTCTAGCGGTGGTGGCGGTGGTGCTGGCGGTGGACTCGACAGTGCGCTGACATTGCAACTGATTAGTTCGTCTGTCAATCTGAATACGCTTTCTGGTGTAGCAATCTCTGCACCCTCGACAAATCAGGTTCTCAAGTACAATGGGTCTCAGTGGGTAAATGCCGCTGACTCTGTTGGTGCTGGCGGAAGTAATGCTCTCAACGATTTGACCGATGTTGTCATCTCAACACCTAGCACGAATCAAGTTCTGAAGTATAATGGTTCTAACTGGGTAAATGCGGCTGACTCCGTTGGCGGAGCTGGCGCTGGTTTATCGTCTCGCGGCACATTCAATACTGTCACCGCTTCGTTGAGCAATAATGACTCAGTAGACGTGAACATTACTGGAGCATATAAAGGTTATTCGATGCTCAAGATTCAAACAGACGTTGCGGCATGGGTAAGAGTCTACACTGATTCGGCTTCGCGTACTGCTGATCTCGGTCGGCTTTCGTCAGAAGATCCAGCACCAGGCTCTGGTGTTGTAACTGAGGTAATCACATCGGGTGCAGAGACAATCAACTTGGCTCCTGGACCTATCGGCTTTAACAATTCGTCGCCCGTAACTGACACTATTCCTATCAAGATCGTAAATCTAAGTGGAGGTGCATCCGCGGTCGACGTTACACTTACGGCGTTGAAGCTTGAAGCATGACATTAAAAGTCTATCACGTCATATTGCATCGTACAGAGGATCTGGATGCATTTTATGCTGATATGGAGACGCCGGGAGGCTATCTCCATATACCAGATCGTGCTGTTGATTATGCCGCAAGGCTTCCTTTCAGTAAAGTCACTGCATATCGTCTAACAGACGAAGAAGCGGAACAAGTAAAACAAGATCCTCGTGTTCGTGCAGTTGAACCTGCACTTGAAGACCACGGCATTTTTGCGAAGCCCACTTGGACCGATACTGGTCAATGGCGCAAAGATGACGGCGCAAACGCAACAAACAGTCAACAAAACTGGGCTTTGTATCAGTGTACCCGAGATACAATCTCTACCACATATGGCACAGACGGCACAGCACTTGTCATATCACAAACTTCAGCCAATGCTGAAGGAAAAGACGTTGATGTCATTGTTGTCGATGGCATTCCCAATTTAGATCACCCAGAATTTGCTGTCAATGCTGACGGCACGGGTGGATCACGCATCATTCAATACAACTGGTTTCAACATACTGATTCTGTTACGGGCGGTGCATATGCAAATGGAACGTGGGATTATACTACAGAATCGCTAGGTGATTCAGAAAACAATAACCATGGCACACACGTCATGGGCACAGTTGCGGGTAATAGACAGGGTTGGGCACGAAAAGCAAATCTGTACTCGATCAGTCCGTATGGTTCTAACTACAATTGGACATCTACTGGCATTAGTTCTAGTTATGTATTTGACTACGTACGAGCGTTTCATCGAAATAAAAGCATCAATCCTAGAACTGGTCGAAAGAATCCAACGATTATTAACAACAGTTGGGGTTACTCGTACCCTGATACAGGCAATATCATCGACTCAGCTGGATCAGTAGAGCGAATTGTCTTTCGAGGAACAACGTACAACGGTCCCTTTACGACCGAGCAAATGCTAAACTATGGTGTTCCACCTTATTGGGCTTACACAAAAGCCGCGGTCGACGCTGGTATTCCTATTGAAGTTGCTGATGGTGTCTATACCACTCCGCCAGCAAAAGTCACAAGCATTGGATGGAAGCTTACAACTCCCGCAACAAAAACACAAGAGTGCATCGACGATGGAATCATTGTGGTTTCTGCGGCGGGTAACAGTTCTCAGTACATTGATTCGTCGAATGGCGATGATTATAATAATAAGTTGTTTTTAAAATATAATGCGTTTCCTGCTACCATCTCTGCATTTCAAGGAGCGAGCGATTCAGCGATATACTATCATCGAGGGTCAGCACCCGGAAATACTTCGTTGTGTATTGGTAATGCATCCATCTATCAAAACAATCAGAGAGAATTTTCAAGCAACTTCGGTCCTAGAATCGATCTCTTTGCGCCTGGTGATGAGATCATTAGCGCAATTCGTCACAATGATTTTTATGACAACATCGTAACTGATCCAAGAAATGCATCATACTATTACGGAATCATTGGTGGCACAAGTATGTCTGCACCTCAGGTGACAGGTGTTCTTGCATCTATTCTTCAGATTAATCCAGACTTTAGACAAGCAGACGCAAAGAGATACATTCAAGGCACAGCATTCACAGGTGCGATGTTCGATTCTTCAACTGATTGGGGAAATGTCACAACGTATGGCTGGAATACTCTTTATGCTTTGAGTACAGATTTAAAAGATACAGTTGACTTGTATCTTCGTTATAGAGAAGAACGTGCAAGTGTTGGTGTCACACTTCCAAAAATAAATAATAGAGAAAGACCAACAACGGGTGTTCTTTGGCCTAGACCTAAAGTTATTAAGACACGCAGAAGCACTGGTGATATTCTTTATCCTTCGCCTGATGCTGATCTTGCACTAGCACCGCTTGACGCTCAAACTTCATATGCGGGTACTTTCACGGCTAACTTTGTGGGCGATTCTGCTATTACATATACGGGTGACTTCACAACTGATTACACAAGTATTGACATATACGTCAATGACAGCACAGGACTAGATTATAGCCCAGCCTATGCGAGTGGTTATATTGGCGACTTTACTGCTGTTTATACGGGAAATTATCTTGGAGCGTATGAAGGAAATTATAATCTAACTTATGCAAGTACAGCGTATCTAAGTCGTTATAGTGCGACAGACTACATTGGGTCGGATGGTTCATATGAAACCAGTTATAATAGCTTTTACGAAGGTCCATCGGGCACCTATTTAGCAACTTACGTGGGCACGATGGCGTACTTTGGTGATTATGTGGTATCACCCGACGAACTAGATTACACTACTGACTACGGCGTTGGCATAAAGTATACGGGAGATTATCAAGGTCCTGCACATCCGGGCTTTGAAACAAATTATATTGGTTCTTATCAGTCTGAAGTTCAAGAAGGTGGTGGCACGTTCTTGGATTCAGTAACATACTCCGGTAACTTTATTAGTGATTACTCAAATCCAACAGACTATGTATCTGATTATACAGGTAACTATGTAGCAAACTACCTTGCTACTATTATAGTTTACTCGTCTGAGTATATTTCCAATTACGCCGGTAATTATACTCTTGAAGGCTATACTGGAGACTTTCTTGCCAACTTTACTGGAACTGAAGCATATACTTCAGACAGTGCGGGTGACGGCGCTATCATAATTTCAGATTATCTGGGAACATATACTGGAAACTATGTTGACTCTGGTGATGCATCATACATTGGATCTTACTTGGGCGACTTCAGTGCGAATTACACAGGTAACTTCTCATCTAATCTAGAATACACTGGTGGAGATGGCGGCACATATTTGGGCGCATATCTAGGAAACTTTAGTGCGATTTACACAGGCAATTATGTCGGTGGGGCTTACCAGGCAACTTATGTCGGTGCATCGAACACTTCGTTGAATGTAACGAACAATGGTGCTTCTAACTACATTATTGATAGTGCATCGAACCCAACGTTGACACTTGAAAGAGACACTACATATACATTTAACTTAAGTGTCGGTGGACATCCGTTCTGGATTAAGACAGCGGCAACTACTGGAACTGGCGATCAGTTCAATACTGGTGTGACAAACAACGGCGCAGAAACAGGCACGTTGACGTTTACTCCTGACTCTGCCGCACCAAGTACTCTCTACTACATCTGTCAGTACCATAGCGGAATGGTAGGCACTATAAATATTGTTGCCGCCGGTTCTACAGACTACGTTACTGTCTTTACCGGTGTCGATCAAGAAAATTATATAGGTGACTTTACAACATCGTTTACAGGCGGCTACAATGCATAATGGATTTCTAGACAAAAGAAGAAGACATCTCAACCTGCGTGAAATGCAGGTCGAGAACGTGTTGCCTGAACATTTTGCTCAGTTCTATCCTAAGTTTATCGCTCTGCTAAAAAACTACTACGAGTGGCAAGATCAGAACGATCCTAACGAGTTGTTAAATCATCTCTTCGCTGTTCGTGATATTAACGAAACTGACATCACACTACTCTCGTTTATCGAGGACGAGTTTCTTTTGGGTGAAGCATACTTCGAAGGCTTTGGTACAGAAGACTTTGAAAAGCGAGCCGCCGCAAACTTCTCTAATACTCTGTTCAGATCAAAGGGTACAAAGTTTGCTATCGAATGGTTCTTTAGATCATTCTACGGTCTAGACGCTGACGTAATTTATCCAAAAGAAAACGTTTTCACACTAAACAATCCAAATTCGCAGGTTGGTCCTGACTCGTTGAGATACTTGACCAATGATAAGTTATATCAAACGTTCGCTCTGTTAATACGTGTTGGTGTGCCTATTTCAAAGTGGCGAGATATTTTCAAACTGTTTGTTCATCCTGCGGGCATGTATCTTGGTGCTGAAGTGTCGGTTGACGATGTTGTTACTCCAGCAATCAACGCTGTCATGCAAGACTCTGCTGTGGATCAGAGACCTTCTCCTGTTTGGACGCTAACACGCTTTCTTGATAGTGCGGGTCGTTACGGTGAAGCTTACATCGGCGATCCTGTATACAACACACTGACAGGTAATATCGATAGTGTTCCAGAAGGAACAATATTTAAGTATAAAATTAGCGGCACAAATATTCCAGCTGGTACAGGCACTGTTCGTTATTTTGTTGATCCTGCTGGTGGTGATCTTGCCAGTGATACATCAACAAATGACTTCTACAATTTCGATTCGGCGGGCGCATTCAACTACACGCCGCCGTATGAAGTGCCTCTTAGAAGCAGTAAAGCAATTTTGCAGTTACAGCAAGACAGTCCGCTGGGACCTGCGTTTGGTTACTTTACAATACCAACAGGCATTGATAGTGTCGAAACAGAAGGTCAAGAAGCATTTACTGTATTCGTTGAAGACGTTGGTGAAAGAACCATCGCGTCCGATCGTGTAGTGTTAAACGATGTCATTACAAGATATCAAATGACACCCTTTGATCCTGTTGACGAAGGAAATAATCTTTCGATTTTTGTATCGCACGGCTCAGGTTCTCTTTATGATGGTAACCCCAATACGAAAGCGTGGAATAGCACAACGCTGTACTGGTATGGTAAACATATTTCAACAACCGATTCTGATTTTGTCACGCCGTTGCCTGACTCAAGCAGTCCACAACCCGTAAATATTAGACCAGCATCGATCAGTGGAAATCCTCCTAACGTCGGAACTGTGTCAGAAGGTTTAATCACTATTCCGATTCGTGGCGACACGGTATCAGAAAGCACAGAGCATTTCGCTGTAATACTTGAGACGTTCGAAGGAATTAAGAAAGACTCTGTAACTGTTGCGATTAACAACACAGCGGCTACGTTTACGGTCACACCGAGCGCGGCGAGCTATACTGAAGGTGATACTCTTTCATTTACAATCAATCATAGTTCGCAAGATGGTGGCGATACAGTCACATGGCAATTTACTGGCGGGATAGCTAGTGATCCACGTCCACTTGCAACTTCTGGATCGTTTAACTTAAATAGCGGCACATCGACAACATTTAGCATTCAAGTTCGGGCTGATACTATTCAACGAGGTACAGTCGGAGGATTTTTTCAAGTTACGAATAGTAAATACAGTCCTGCTCTCGTAGCAACCTCTTCTGGTTTCAACGTGTTCGATCAAAATCCAGTATACAATCTTACGATGAATCCTACAACCGCAAATGAAGGTGATACTGTTACATTCGATGTGTCTGGAAGCAACATTACTGACGGCACTTATTATCTTCAGATTGGTAATGTCGGCACAAATAATTTAGATTTCTTAACGTATGCTGGCAATGGAGGAGCTCCTGGACAAGGATTAAACTCACGTGCTTCAATTACGGTAACAAACAATAGTGGAACAAGTTCATCTCTTGTTTTTGCTGACAGTTCCGAAACTGCTGATGAATCTTTTTATGCGTATCTTCATTCAGATCCTGTAGTGTTCGATCCGCTTGTTTCTTCGTTAAATCAGATTCGTGGTGGTGCGGCGGCTACTTACACTCTTACTCCGAACAAAACACGTGTTCCAGAAGGTGAGACTTTAACGTTTACATTTACAACGACTGGCGCTGACGGAATATTCGATTGGCAAGTACGAACGTCCGACACTTTCTTAACTTTTGATGGATTACGAGGCTTAACGCCAAATGACTTTGGTAAACTAAATCCCACCACAGGCGAGTGGGATGTCGATGAGCCTACAAATGTAGGACTGTATTCCTATTCGCAATTGCCATACGGAGATGAAGCAAGCGAAGGAAATGGAATGGTAGTTTCTGGTGGAACAGGAACGTTCTCGTTGCTAATTCGTGATGATGGTCAAGACGAAGATTCAGACGAACAAGATTTCTGGGCAATTGTTAAAAACAGTTCGGGTGTAACACTCGCTCAGTCTGCTTCTGTTCGTATCATCGATGCAGACGCAGTTGATTATAATCTGTACGTTGTTGAGCAAACGGGTGTGCGCGATAGTGCTGTTACAGAAGGTACTGAGAGTCTTGTATTAAACTTTACGACGAATGCGGCAGTTGACGAAAACTTGTATTTTGAATTGCAAAAGTCAGATGCTCTTGGTAGCCCTTGGTCTAGCAAATGGACAAACAATGCACAAAAATACATACCCTTTGCTGAAACTGATCCAGCATCTACAGCGATAAAACTTTTGTATACGCAAAATGGTGGTGCTGACATGGGCGCACCAATATTTGATGGCACATACGAAGGCGAGCAATTTGGCGTAGCGTATCTATCACGAAACGATTTTGCAAGTAATGGTGGTGACGTACTCGACACAATGACGTTCTCTGTACTAGATGCGCCTGCAACATGGACATTAACTGCTAGCCCTTCGACTACTGTAGACGAAGGTGATGCAATTTCGTGGAGTGTTGGTGGAACTAATATTCAAGACGGCACGTACTATTATAACATTACTGACTATGATGTAATTGAAACCGATCAAAGTGGTTCCGGTTCGGGGCAGTCTGCGATTCGCACAAGTGATCCAGAAGCACTGAACATTCCAAATGGCAGTGTATGTATTAACAATGCAAATGTGCCAGGAACTGTTACAGGCGCATTTGCTGTGACCGTCAGTGGTTCTATATTATATTATCAAATCAACATGAGCGAAAACTTAACTGCAACCGTTCAGAACGCACGGCTAGTATTTGGCAGTGAAGAAGCTTTGGCTGACTTTAACTCAGGATCGGCAGGCACGTTCACTATGACAAGTAATAGTGGTGGATTTGCTACGTCTACAGCCACAAATGACGATACGATTGATGACACATACACAATGGCTATATATGATCGAGCAGGTCCAACAGCACCAGCGGCAAGTGTAGGATTTACAATCACTGATACGACTGTGGGCGGTCCTGGTGGACAATCTACAGTGAACTTTGTTGCCGAACCCAGCATTGGCGGGTTCTTTGTCGCTGATCTGAAAGTTGTTACTGATGCAGATGCTCTTGCTACGGCGATATCATCCGTAGAGATTCGACCAGATGGTGGAGTATACGGAAAAGGCAATCTTGATCCTTTAGGCAGTAATGGAGTAACATTTATTAAGATCGGCACATGGCATCAATCAGCGACTACTACAGGTAACTTTACCGTAAGGGCTGAAATTATTTCTGGTCCTACTCTCACGTCAGTAGCACAGGGTAGCTACGGAACAGACTTATCATTGTCTTCTACTCAGTCTTGGTCGCATCAAGTGCGAGTCCGAGCGCCGAATTCTAGATTTACTTCAATGCAAGTTAGATATACGATTACCGATGATGCTGATCCTACAAACACAGCTAGCCAAAACATAGTGTTTAACAGCGAAGTTGAATACATCGGAAATGCAGTAGAAACTCCATAATATGAAAAAAGACGATCCTAACATTAAGTCAGACTACGATTATTCCCGAGCAACTTACTATGAGTTGATTGACAAGGGAAGAGAATCGCTCGATCTGATGATCGAGGTTGCTCGCGAGTCTGAGCATCCAAGAGCCTTTGAAGTTCTGTCGAATATGATCAAGAACATTTCAGATGTCAATGACAAGTTGATGGAACTAAATAAGAAAACCAAAGACATTACACAAGAAAAAGAAGAGCCTAAAGCAATTACCAATAATAATGTTTTTATAGGAAGTACAACTGATCTGCAACGTCTGTTGCAACAAAGCGAAGATGAAAAGGTGATTGATGTTAGCCCATCGAATGAGTGATCACGAACATTATTTAGGTAATATCAATGTAAAACGTGACGGGGTACAGCAAGAGTGGACTCAGCATCAAGTGCTAGAGTACGCGAAGTGCATGAAAGATCCTGCATATTTTGCAAAGACTTACGTAAAGATTATATCACTTGATAAAGGACTTGTCAACTTTGACCTATACCCATATCAAGAAAAAATGTTCAACCATTTTAACGATAATCGGTTTTCTATCGTCTTGGCTTGTCGTCAGTCTGGTAAAAGTATTTCGTCAGTTGTTTACTTACTTTGGTACGCTATATTCCATCCTGAGAAAACGATTGCGGTTCTTGCCAACAAAGGCGCAACTGCAAGAGAAATGCTTGCACGTGTCACGTTGGCTCTTGAAAACTTACCCTTCTTTTTACAGCCTGGTTGCCGCGCTCTCAACAAAGGTAGTATTGAGTTTTCAAATAATTCTCGCATCATTGCTTCTGCTACTTCAGGCAGTTCTATTCGTGGTATGTCTGTCAATCTATTGTTTCTTGACGAGTTTGCTTTTGTTGAAAGAGCTAGTGAGTTTTACACCTCGACATATCCGGTAATCTCTGCGGGTAAAGATACAAAAGTTATCATAACATCTACCGCTAACGGTATTGGTAATACGTTCCACAAAATCTGGGAAGGCGCTGTACAAAAGACTAACGAGTATCAAGCCTTTACAGTTAACTGGTGGGACGTGCCAGGACGTGATGAAGAGTGGAAGAAGCAGACGATTTCGAACACGTCACAGATGCAGTTCGATCAAGAATTTGGTAATACGTTTTTCGGAACGGGCGATACACTGATCAATGCAGAAACACTGCTTAATCTAAGAGCAATGCCACCTCTCAAAATGCTTGAGGGCGGTGATGTAAAAATCTACGAAGAAACATCAAAGAATCACGAATATCTCATGATGGTCGACGTAGCAAAAGGAAGAGGACAGGACTATTCGACGTTTAACGTAATCGATATATCTGTGCGACCCTTCAAACAGGTCGCTGTGTATCGGAACAATACTATTTCTCCAATACTCTTCCCTGACATTATCTATAAGTTTGCGAAAGTCTACAATAACGCATATGTGATCGTTGAATCAAATGATCAAGGTAGCGTGGTTTGTAGAGGCTTGTATTATGATCTAGAATACGAAAATGTTCACGTGGAGTCAACAGTAAAGGCAAATGCTGTTGGCATTGAAATGACACGGAAGACAAAACGTCTTGGTTGTTCTGGCATCAAAGACCTTCTTGAAAACAATAAATTAGATATTGTTGACGATGATACCATCTTAGAGATTTCTACGTTCGTATCGAAGGGACAGTCTTACGAAGCCGCTGATGGCAACCACGACGATTTGATGATGAACTTAGTGATGCTTGGTTACTTTATATCGACACAGATGTTCTCAGACATGACAGACATCAATCTCAAGCAGATGATGTTCGAACAGCAGATGAGACGTATCGAAGAAGATGTGGTGCCGTTTGGTTTTCATGATGATGGGTCTAGTGCCATTCAAGAAATCGAAGATAGAGAACGTATGAAGTACGAACCGTGGCAGTTGTCATGGGACGAACCATACTGAAAACAGGTAATTTATAAATAAATACATTGAAATTATCCGTATTATGTTCTCTTATCATATATTAACGAAAAAAAGGACACGACCATGGCATTAATACCATCTGAGTCTCCAAGCATTCTCGTAAAGGAATTCGATCTGTCTGGTGTTGTGCCGGCAGTCACTTCTTCAACGGGAGCGTTTGTAGGGGACTTTAACTGGGGTCCAGCTAATCAGCCTATTCTGGTAAGTAGTGAAGCAGAATTGGCTTCGCAATTTGGATCTCCTTCTGACGATTCTGCGGCGGCAGTATCGGATTTTCTCTCCGCTTCAATGTTTTTGAAGTATTCAAGTAGCGCGTACGTAACACGTACCGTAGACGATTCAGCACAAAACGCAATTGCGGCTGGTGCTGACCAAGTGTTGATTAGAAATCGTGCTGATTGGGATGCGCGTAGCGTCACAACTCTCAACAACTATGTTATCGCAAAATATCCTGGCACTTTAGGTAACAGCCTTAAGATTTCAATGTGCCCATACAGCGAAGGTGATAGTGCGTTCGATAACTGGACTATTGACGGCGCTAATATCTCTACACTGTTTGATGGTGCACCAAGATCATCGGCTAACGTAGCTGGTTTTGGCTTTGCGGCTGACTCTGAAGTTGGTGATGAAGTGCACGTTGTCATTCTCGACGAGGATGGTAAAATTTCAGGAACACCGGGAACAGTACTAGAGAAGTATGAGTATCTTTCTCTAGCCACTGACGCAAAAACTTCTAATGGCTCAACAAACTTTATTCAGAACGTTTTGAATAACAAGTCTGAATATGTTTGGGCACCCAACTTGTCGGATGCTTTCCCAGGAATTACAAGTGCGGCATCGTTTAGAGGTTCTCAAGCGGCTCGTGTAGCGAACTATTCTCTTGATCGAGGTAGAGCGGCTAATCCGGGCATAAACGATTATCTGATTAGTTTTGGTGAATACAACGATCCTGATGTAATTCAAGTGGACTTCTTAGTTGCACCAGAAATTTCAGACAGTGCTGACTGTAGAACTATGGCCAACAGCTTGACTGCACAAGCGGTAGCACGTAAAGACTGCGTTGTTGTAACTTCACCTCCTGCAGAAATTGTGACAGGAAGAGGTTCGAATACCAGTACAATTGCTTCTGCTACAGCGGCATGGGCTAATACGCTGAACGCTTCTTCCTACTTGATCGTCGATGGCAACTACTTGAAAGTATACGATAAGTATAACGATGAGTATGTGAATATTCCTGCGGCTGCCGCAACAGCGGGTGTGATGGCGTCTACCGATCTGAATGCAGATCCGTGGTACTCTCCTGCAGGCTCTAGAAGAGGGCAGTACTTTGGAGTGACATCTCTGGTGTACAACCCTGCTAAGGCTCAAAGAGATACGCTGTATAAAGCCGGTGTTAACCCAATCGTTAACTTGCCAGGACAAGGAATTTTGTTGTACGGAGATAAGACTAAGTTAGGTCGTCCTTCTGCGTTTGATCGCATTAACGTTCGTCGCCTCTTCTTGGTGATCGAGCGAGCAATCAAAGGCGCCGCACAGAACGTTATGTTCGAATTCAATGATGAATTCACTCGTGCGGAATTCGTTAATATCATCGAGCCTTTCTTGAGAGAGATCAAGGGTCGAAGGGGTATCACTGACTTCAGAGTGGTGTGTGATGAAACAAACAACACTCCGAACATCATTGATAACAATCAATTTGTCGCATCGGTCTTCATTAAGCCTGCACGTTCTATCAACTACGTAACATTGAACTTCGTAGCAGTTAGAACTGGCGTAGACTTTGATGAAGTCGTTGGACTGGTTTAAGCGCAAGGAGAATAACTCATGGCGATTTTAGGAGTAGATGACTTTAAGTCGAAGCTGAGAGGTGGTGGCGCAAGACCTAATCTGTTCAAGGCGACACTTAACTTTCCAGTATACGCAGGGGGTGACGTAGAACTTACGTCATTCCTCTGTAAGACTGCGCAGTTGCCACAATCCTCAACTAACTCGTTTGCAGTACCGTTTCGCGGTCGCGAACTAAAAGTTGCGGGTGATCGTACATTCGAAGATTGGACAGTCACTATCATTAACGATACTGACTTTACCATTCGTGATTCGTTTGAGCGATGGATGAATGGCATCAACGCACACAGTGCTAACACAGGCTTGACAAACCCAGTTGATTATCAATCAGACTTGCTGGTTGATCAATTGGATCGTGACGAATCTGTGATCAAGCGTTATACGTTTAGAGGTGCATTCCCGACAGTTGTTGGACCAATCACCCTTGACTATGACCAGCGTGATCAGATCGAAACGTTTGATGTCACGTTCTCGTATCAGTATTGGGAAAGCAATACGACATCTTAATGGTGTACTAAATATAAGGGAGTCTTCGGGCTCCCTTATATAATTTTTTAGGAATACGTATGGCAGATAACGTAAACACATTGAAACTTTTTGGCTTCGAAATCAAGCGAGCCAAAAAAGATGACAAAGACAAAGAGAAATTACAGTCTGTTGTCCCACCAACTGACACTGACGGCGCGGGTTATGTAACTGCGACGGCGGGTCATTTTGGTCAGTACATTAATATGGATGGAGATGAGTCGAAAGACAACCATCATCTTATTTTGCGCTATCGTGGTGTAGCCATGCATCCTGAAGTAGATATGGCAATTGACGAAATTGTCAACGAAGGCATTTCTGCTTCTGAACTATCATCTTCTGTAGAAATTTCACTTGATGACATTGAAGCTGGTGAAAAGATCAAAGAGCAGATTCGTGAAGAGTTTGAAAACATTATCGGTATGCTCCGATTCAATGAGATCGGTCACGAAATCTTTAGGTCTTGGTACGTAGATGGTCGTATCTATCATCATCTTCTTATCAATGATGCACAACCAAAAGCAGGCATTCAAGAGATTCGAAACATTGACTCGACTCGCATTCGAAAGGTGCGCGAAGTCAAATACAAGAAAGATCCAACAACTGGCGTCAAGGTCGTAGACAAAGTTGATGAATACTATATCTACGAAGACAAGCCAGGCAACACGCAAACTGGTGTAAAACTGTCTAATGATTCGATCAGTTATGTCACTAGTGGTCTATTAGATGAGACAAAAAAGAAAGTTGTTTCGCATCTCCATAAAGCACTGAAGCCAATCAACCAGTTGCGCATGATGGAAGACTCGTTGGTCATCTATCGTCTCGCACGTGCACCCGAACGTCGAATTTTTTACATCGACGTAGGTTCTTTGCCTCGTGGTAAAGCAGAGCAGTACATGTCGGACATCATGTCCAAGTATCGCAACAAGCTGGTCTATGATGCAAACACTGGTCAGATCAAAGATGATCGCAAGCACATGTCAATGCTTGAAGACTTCTGGCTACCACGTCGAGAGAACGGACGTGGAACAGAGATCACAACACTGCCAGGCGGCGAGAATCTGGGACAGATAGATGACATCATCTATTTCCAGAAGCGACTGTATCGTTCTCTGAATGTCCCAGTGAATCGTTTAGAGCAAGAAGCACAATTCTCGCTTGGCAGATCGACTGAAATTTCTAGAGATGAGGTTAAGTTCCAAAAATTCATTGATCGGCTTCGTAGAAGATTCTCTTGGGTGTTCTTGGGTATTCTCAAGAAGCAACTCATACTTAAAGGTATTATCACCGAGCAAGACTGGGAAGAGTGGAAAGACAACATCTATGTTGACTTCGTAAAAGACAACCACTTTACCGAACTGAAAGAGATGGAGATTCTTCGCGAACGTATCGGTATCATGAACGAAATTACACAGTTCGTTGGTGAGTACTATTCGAAAGAATGGGTTATGCGTAACGTCTTGCGCATGTCCGATGATGATCTAGAAGCAATGAAAAAAGAGATCGATCAAGAAACTAAAGACGGTGAAATTGAAGATAAAGATGAAGAAGAGCAACAAGAGCCAGCGGCGCCTAAACCCGTACCTGTTCAAGTTGTTCCCGATGAACCAAAAGATGAGGAAAAATAATGTCTGACGAAGATGTAGTAATTGACGAATTGCAAGCAGAGCCTATTCAACCAAACTCTAAAGCAGTTGAAGATTTTCTAAAGGCGATTGAAGATCAAAACTTCACTCAAGCCGAGCGACAGTTTAATGATATGGTAGGTGATCGTTTGCAAGATACTTTGGATCAAGCCAAAGCAAGAATTGCGGCGTCTCTGGGTCAAGAAGAGCCAGAAGCTGAAGAAGATGATCTAGATGCTGTTGAGGACTCGCTTGACGATGACGAAGAAATTAGTCTTGATGATCTTGACTTAGACATCGATGATAATGAAGATGACGTGGATGAGGATGACGACGAAGACCTCGTTGCTCCTGTTTAAAAATCATTATTTTATAAATAAATAACACGAGACAAAATGTCAAAGGTAACTGATAAAGAAATTAAATTATTGGAAAAAGTTGCTAACGCCCATCTGTATGAAGTAATGGGCAACAAAGACAGGTATATAGACAAGCCTGATAATTTTAGCACAGTCCAATATATGAATGCAAGAGGACATGTTGATCAACTCAAATTAAAGGAGATGATCGTAAAATGTATCATAGATCATGTTGGAACGTCTGAAGCGTTTCTAAACATGGGAACAGCATGTGGTCATTTAGAGTATGCTAATCGATTGAACCACGGGCGATTGACAATCAGTTCATGCGAATGGGATTATCAATATGAGTGCTGTGAAAAGATACGTGACATGCTGGGCGTTCAGATCAGTTACAGATGTAATGACGTTTTAGGTGATGATTTTGAAATACGTGATTGTAAGACGTATTTCGATCACGTTATTTTAGATAGGTTTTTTCCTGTGTATCGAGCAGATACACACCACAGAACAGAAGAGGTATTGAAGAAATTTAAACCATACGCAAGGAGAGCAATTTTAATTGAGTCCGATGGCAACTGGTCAAAAGAACAATGGTCTTGGTTAGTCAAGACAGCCGAACGAAGAATTAAAATCTCAGGCGAATGGAATATGTTTCTGATAAAACTGGAAAACTTATGAAGACGTTTAAGAGCATCCGCGAAGCGAAGAAAAAAATGCCAGCAGGTGAACATGTCTTCGACAAGAAAGTGAATCGTCACTCAGTGATGATCCACAAAGACAACAAAGGGTTTACTGTCTATATTGACGGTGACAAACTAGACACCTATCGTTCTCAGAAAGAAGCTGAGAAGATGGGTGTAGCTTTCGCTAAGGAAATGTAAATGAAACTTATTACCGAATATCATGAAAACGACTTACAGTGCATCGTCGAAGCAAAGGATGGTGGTGAAAAGTCTTATATGATTGAAGGTATCTTTGCGCAAGCAGAACAAAAGAATCGTAACGGGCGTATCTATCCTAAAACAATTATGGAAAAGGCTGTAAATACGTACGTTGAACAACAGGTTAGCAAAAAGCGGGCTGTGGGTGAATTGAATCATCCCGAAGGTCCCACTGTTAACTTAGACAAAGTTTCTCACCTCATCACTGATCTTCGATTCGAAGGCAATGATGTAGTAGGAAAGGCACAAATATTGGATACTCCAATGGGCAAGATCGTTAAAGGCTTGCTTGATGGTGGCGTTCAACTAGGCGTGTCAACTCGTGGCATGGGTAGTCTTGAGCAAAGAAATGGCACAATGTATGTGCGAGAAGACTTTATTTTGAATACTGTCGATATCGTACAAGATCCTTCCGCGCCTGCGGCTTTCGTTAATGGTATTATGGAAGGCGTAGAGTGGGTATGGAATAACGGTGTTATTGAGGCTCAAGAAATTGAAAAAATGGAGACTGAAATTAAATCGGCTCCGACAAAGCATCTCTATGAGACGCAAGTTCGTGAGTACAAAAATTTCCTCTCGTTGCTCAAATCAAACTTTAAGGAGTAAAACATATGTCTGATCTAGACCAAAATGTTGAGCTTCCTATCGATGAGGACAACCAAATCGAGGAAGCAAGTGCTCAGAAGATGCCTGTTGGTACAGAGGCGGACTCTATTGCGTCTGTAGACAAGACTGACGCTCCTGTTAAGAAAGCTCCCGCTCGTAAAGGGGATCAGACTAAACAGGATCCGATGCCTAAGACCAAAGCAGGAATGCTAAACGCTATGTACAGCAAGATGTCTGGTATGAAAAAAGACCAACTGACTGCTATGTTCAGCAAGATGTCTGAAGAGTTCGAAGATGTAGAAGAAGGCGAAGCAGTTGAACTGCCCGAGTTCTCTTACAACGATGAACTGTCTGCTCTTGTAGAAAGCGAAGCTACTTTATCTGATGAGTTCAAAGCGAAAACTGCTGTGATCTTTGAAACTGCTATTCGTTCTAAGCTGTCCGAGGAAATCGAACGCCTAGAGGATGAATATCAAACTCGACTCGACGAAGAGCTGGACGCTACGCGCACAGACCTCGTAGAGAAAGTTGATAGCTACCTCAACTACGTAGTTGAGAACTGGATGCAGGAAAACAAACTCGCTGTTGAGACTGGCTTGCGCACTGAAATCGCTGAAGATTTCATGGGCAAACTGAAGGATCTGTTCCTTGAGTCTTACATCGAAGTTCCTGAGTCTAAAGTTGACCTAGTTGATGAACTTGCAGAGCAGGTTGAAGAGCTTGAAGAAAAGCTTAACAGCCAAACTGCAACTGTTCTTGAAATGTCTGAGAAGGTTGAGATTTATCAGCGTGAAGCGATTATTCGCGAAGCGTCTCGTGATCTCGCCGAAACTCAGGTAGAAAAACTCGCGTCTTTGGTGAGTTCTCTCGACTTCGAAGATGAAGAATCTTTCGCATCTAAAGTCAAGACTGTAAAAGAGTCTTACTTCAAGAAGGAAGTTGCTTCTACAGAAGAAGAGATCGTCGAAGACTGGGATACAAACAACACAGAGGTTTCTTCTGTGATGGACATGTATCTCAACGCCATCAAAAAATCTAATAAGTAAGGAGTACTAAGATGACTGTTCAAGTATCTTATGACAAACTCATCGAGAAGTGGAGCCCAGTTCTCGAGGAAACGTCTGCTGGTGAGATCAAAGATCATCACCGTAAAGCTGTAACTGCCGCTGTTCTTGAGAACCAAGAGCAAGCATTCCGGGAAGAAGCAGGCATGCTTGCTGAAGCCCCAACCAACACCAACTTCAGCGCAACTGGCGCTGCCGCTGGCGTAACTGGCGCAAACTGGAACCCTGTTCTGATTGCTCTCGTTCGACGTGCTATGCCTAACCTCATGGCTTACGATCTCGCAGGCGTTCAGCCTATGACTGGTCCTACTGGCTTGATCTTCGCAATGAAGGCTCGTCACAAGACTACTCGTGGTGGTGCAACTGCTGACACTGAAGCTTTGTTCCAAGAAGCGCACACTCCGTTCTCTGGCGACTCTTCTGTGTCGCAAGATTCGGCTAATGCCGCTGGTAACAAGGGTCCTTCTGGTCTGACTGGTGTTTCTGACACTGACAACGACTCTTCTATCGTTGACTCTGGTTCGTCTTACGTTCCTGGTGTTGGCGGTGGTATGTCTACGGCTGATGCTGAAGCCCTCGGTTCTACCGGTTCTGCATTCGCAGAGATGGGATTCACCATCGAAAAGAGCACGGTTACTGCGAAGTCTCGTGCACTGAAAGCAGAATACAGCCTCGAATTGGCTCAAGACTTGAAAGCGATTCACGGTCTTGACGCTGAGACAGAGCTGGCTAACATTCTGTCTACTGAGATCCTCGCTGAAATCAACCGTGAGATCATCCGTACTATCAACAGCCAAGCCAAGATTGGTTGCCGACAAGCTGGTCTCCAGACTGCTGGTATCTTCGATCTTAGCACTGACGCTGATGGTCGTTGGTCTGTTGAGAAGTTCAAGGGTCTGTTGGTTCAACTTGAGCGTGAAGCAAACGTAATCGCGAAAGAAACTCGTCGCGGTAAGGGTAACATCGTTGTATGTTCTTCTGACGTTGCTACTGCTCTCGTTGCGGCTGGTATGCTCGACTACGCTCCTGCACTCAGCACGAACCTGCAAGTCGATGACACTGGTAACACCTTCGCTGGTGTTCTGAACGGACGTACTCGCGTCTACATCGATCCGTATGCAACTTCTGACTACGTAACTGTAGGCTACAAGGGTACTAACCCTTATGACGCTGGTGTGTTCTACTGCCCATACGTGCCTCTCCAGATGGTACGTGCAGTTGGCGAGAATGACTTCCAGCCACGGATCGGCTTTAAGACTCGTTACGGCATGGCTTCTAACCCATTCGTGGGCGCGACTCCTGCTGACGGTCTTGCTACCGCTCGTACTAACCAGTACTACCGTATCTTCCGCGTGGACAACATCCTCGCCTAAGAGATACAATAAAAAGAATCTCTTTAGAGATCATTTTTGGGGGAGCCGCAAGGCTCCCTTTTTTTATAAATATTTTCAGTCCTATGCTTGATACTGCATATGTGCCTGGTGCAGGTACATATCCGCGGTCTCACATATAGGAGAAATGAAATGAGATATACTCTGCTAGTATTAGCATTTTTAAGTACTTTTGCTATGGCGCATACAATTACGTATGACAATGGAGATGTTTATACAGTGGCTGATGACGAATTCGTTTTTGTGGCAAAGCAAAGCGAATTGTGGACTCGCCAAGTTTATAACAATGGCAACACGAATCAGTTTAAGAAAATTGTCCCATGGACGAAGGTAGACTATACGCCGCCTGATAATGGGACAAACACTGGCATGGTGTTTGGTTCGCACGAGTGGTGTGCGGCCTATGTGCCTTGGTCAGAAGGATACACTTTTGCAATGCAAGCATGGCAACGTTATTGTGATAGCAATAACGATGGAGTCTATGACGAAGACGATGAACGCTGGGAAGGATAAAGAAAAGGGGCTTGCGCCCCTTTTTTAATAGTAGCAAACTGGATTTTCAAAGTAATACACAAGAGGGTCAGGACTAGGTGCTGGCGAAAAAGCGACGATGTAATCGTCTTCAGCCAGTTGACTCATTCTATATCTGACTCTGTTTAGATGTTTCACAGCCTGTGTTTCTGGTGGTTGTGTTTCAATAGGCTGTAGGCAGAAACAGCCACCTTTTGTGCCAAGTCTTACTGTTTTACTGTTTTCAGGTATTTCAAAATATGCATCATAGTCTGAAAATCTACCAGTAGGCAGATCAGAGTATGACATAACGGTGCCGTAGCCAGCCCAGATCGAATTATCTTCTTTCTCTACTGGTGCTCGATATTCTGGTAGCAGATAGCCAAACGAATATTCAAAAATGTTTACTGTGCCTTGATGATCACCAAAGTGATGATCGAGTCCTAAAATGTGACCGACTTCGTGCACGAATGTTTCATGCGCTCGCTCATAGTATCGTGTTGCGGCATAATCCTGAAAGACTGTGTTCTGAAAACATTGTGTGATTCCTCGTGTTTTTTGGACTCCTCGTGTTCCATCTACTTGAGCAACACCACACGCAATAGGATCTTCCTCTTTCTTTTTAAACAGAAATGCAATGTCAGCCTCTGCGTTTCGTTGCCACTTTTCGACATCACTAAATTCGTAACGATCACCAAAGAATGCTGTGTACTGCCGCCTTAGATCACCTGCACCAACTTCTACCATTTTTAAATCGACAAGTCGAAGAACAATATAAACACCAGAATCAGCAAAGACTTTGTTGGCAAAATCCAATTCACGGCGAATGTATTCTTCATGTGTCAAGCCTTCCATGTCTTCTTCGGTGAGTTTGCTATCAACAACTGCGAGTAAATCGATTACTGCTAGTTGCTCATTATCCACTTCATATGGAAAGTCAACGCCTGTTCGCTGAAGCACACCATCACAATTCATGTAGTCATACCAAGGGTGTTTAGTGTCAGTTGGATCAGAAGGGCAAGATGCTGGCGGATCCATCTGAGGAATAAAACCACATTCTTCAGCATCTTCTTGTATAGTCTCAACCTGTTTGCCACCGTTTCCATCAGCTACGTCTTGCACAAGTGTAAGAAGCTGAATAAATCTATTCTCAGGACTAGGCTCTTCTACACAGTATGGTTCTGATAAAGGTGTGCCAAATGCGGGTGGAGGTTCATAGCCACATTCTTCTGAATTTTCTGTTTTTTCTACGATCTCGCCGCCAGCACCATCTGCTGTGACAATTACTAATGTGTGCGGATCTTCACAGTACTCATCTAAAACAGTGCCTTGTGCGGGATGATTAACAACTGGTGGTTGCTCTATAATAGCAGAAGATTCGTTACCGCCTGAACAACCTACAAGCAGAGCGAATACAAAGGGCATGTACTTAATCATATTATTAGTCCAAATAGTGCCTTAATTTATTTATATAAATACCATTATAAAGCAACTCACTTGGGAATATCAATGGCTGATTTTACATGCGATCCTACATATCTTGCGCCGACTGGATTTAAGGTTGCGCTTGATCGAAAGAACTATCCAAACATTCAGTTCTTTGCTCAACAAGTACAGCATCCTTCTATGGACATGACTGCTACTGAATTGCCTTATCGTAGAGTGGGTAATGTTGTTACACCGGGCGATACTTTGTCTTTCGGCACTGTCAGCATGGATATTCTGATGGACGAAAACATGAACGTCTATCAAGAAATCTATGACTGGATGCGCAGACTTGTCGAAGAAGAATATAAGTCAAATACAGGCAGACTGCTGTCCACTAATGCGGATGAAATTGGATCATTCTGTGATATCAGTGTGTCTGTATTGACAAGTCACAATAATATTGGTCGAACAATCAAGTATGTAAATGCACTGCCTACTTCGCTAGGTGACGTACAGTTTGCGGCTACGAGTCAGGGTGAATACATCACGTTCCCTGTCTCATTCAGATTTGATTATTTTGAGCTAGTGTGATATAATACACTTTGTGTATCTTTTAATACAGTAATGGTATATTATGAATTTAGAAAACATTCTTCAGGAGTGGAAGAAAGACTCACATATCGAGTATAACAAACTTGATGTGACTTCGCAAGAGACTCCTAAACTACACGCAAAATATCTTGAGCTATATAGTAACGCAAAGCTTAAACTCAAAGACGCGGAGTTTAAGCAGAAGGTATTGCTCAAAGACAAGTGGCTATATTACAACGGGAAGATGCCCGTCGAAACAGTGATTGAGAAAGGTTGGAATCCTGATCCGTTCGATGGTCTAAAAATTCTCAAAGGCGAGATGGATTACTACTACGATAGTGATCCTGAGATTATGGCAAGTGAAGCAAAACTCGCTTACATGAAAGAGGTTGTCGATACTCTCAAAGAGATTATGGACAACATTAAGTGGCGTCATTCGACGATAAAGAACATGATCGATTGGAAAAAGTTTGAGGCTGGATTTTGATTGGATTGCTAGGACTACTGGCTGTGTTTATGTGTCCGATGGTATTTGGTGGCATTACGTTTGTTTACTCGCACAGTGCAATACATCAAGAAACCTTAGACCGCTGGAAGCGACAAGAGTACGATGCAAATAATTAAACTCAAAATGAAAGACTATGCGATGCTTCAGTTGACCGAGTGTGAACCACACATTGTCACTGAACTGTCCGAGCATTTCACGTTTGAGGTACCAGGCGCTAAGTTTATGCCCGCTGTCAAACGCAGAGTTTGGGACGGCAAGATTCGTATGCTTGATCGAACTACTGGTCAGATAAATGCTGGCTTGTACTGGGCGATTAAGAAGTTTGCGATGGAGCGCGGCTATGGTATTAAAGTCGAAGAAGGACCATATGGCTATCCATACGCGACCAACAAAGTAAATCATCTCAAAACAATCGAGTGGCTTGACTCGCTCGATATGCCTTACAAGCCTCGTGACTATCAGTACGAAGCACTGACACACGCAATCAAATATCGTCGCGCTATTCTGCTGTCGCCCACTGGCTCTGGTAAGTCTTTTATCATCTACATGTTGATGCGATGGTACTTAGAAAATCGACAGGCGGGCAAAAAGATTCTACTGATTGTGCCTACGACCTCTCTTGTAGAGCAAATGTATTCAGACTTCAAAGACTATGGCTTTGACGTTGACAATAATTGTCATCGAATCTACAGCGGCAAAGATAAAGAGACGGACAAAGATATAGTCATCACAACATGGCAATCTATTTACAAACTGCACCCTGTTTGGTTTCACGAGTTTGGTTGCATCTTTGGCGATGAGGTACATGGATTCAAATCAAAATCGCTCTCATCAATTATGAACAAAGCTGTAAACGCTGAGTATCGATTCGGCACAACAGGTACACTTGACGGCACACAGGTACACAAATTGGTGCTTGAAGGTCTATTTGGTCCTGTTCATCGTGTGACTACAACGCACGAACTTCAGCAGAAAGATACGCTGGCTAAACTAAATATAGATATACTATTGCTTCAGTATTCTAAAGAACAGTGTAAAGAAATGGAGGGCAAGACCTATCAAGAAGAAATTGACTTCATCGTCTCAAACGAAAAGCGAAACAAATTCATTTCAAATCTTGCGGTCGATAGGAACGGAAATACGTTGGTTTTATTTAACTTGGTGGATCGTCATGGCAAGGTGTTGCGGGATCTGATTGAAACCAAGCTGAAAGATGGGCAACGATTATTTTACGTCTCTGGTGAAACCAAAACCAGCGACAGAGAGCAGATTCGGAATATTGTGGAGAAGCAAAAGGATTCTATTATACTCGCTAGTCTGGGTACTTTCTCCACTGGCATTAATATCAAAAATATACATAATATTATATTTGCGTCTCCTTCAAAAAGCCAAATCCGTGTCTTACAATCAATCGGAAGAGGACTAAGAAAATCTGATGATGGTACTGACGCACACTTGTTTGATATTGCAGATGATCTGCATTGGAAGTCACGAAAGAATTTTACATTGTTGCACAGTGCCGAGCGAATTAAAATTTATAATAATGAAAAGTTTCCTTACAAAATAACACAAATAGGAATGTGACATGGATTATCAAGACAATTTAGCACAGTTCAAATTTAGTAACGGCCAAGAAGTTGTTTGTGAAGTCATGGAGTGGCCTGAAGATAAAACTCAAGATATCATTGTTCGAAATGCCATGTCAATCATTATGGGCGAAGATCAAGATGGTGATAGAGTCTATATGTTTAGACCATGGGCGCATTATCTAGAAGCGCCTGACGAATATATTTTGGTGAACACTCTCCATGTTGTGAGTACAAATCGCCCTAGTGTTCATCTTGAAGAAGAGTATAAGTATGCTGTTACAGAGATGCACAAACACAGGCGACTCAGAGATGCTGCCGCAAGAAAAGAGCAGAATGAAGCCTTTGAAAGATTACAAAACGCTATGGTAAAAATGATTGAAAATGACTCTACTGGAATCTTATCAAACGTGCTACCATTTCCTAAACGCGATGACACATTGCATTAGTATATTCTGTCGCCCTGCGCGTGGAGTTAGATTTTAACACGATTTTTTTAATCTGTCAAGCTTTTTTTTAAACTAATTTTAGTTTATAATAGTAACAATATGTAAACCGTGAGTAGACATTTATGAAAGAAAACAAACCACATTACGTCAACAACGCTCAGTTTTCTGAGGCTGTTGTCGAGTACGTAAGACACGCCAACTCTGAAACCGAGGCTGGTAATCCAAAACCCATCGTGCCAAACTACGTTGCAGAGTGTTTTCTGAAGATCGCAGAAGGCTTGTCTCATAAGGCTAACTTTGTGCGGTACACGTACCGTGAAGAGATGGTCATGGACGCTGTAGAAAACTGTCTTAAGGCTATCGAGAACTACAATCTTGAAACTGCTACTCGCACAGGCAAACCCAACGCATTCGCATACTTTACACAGATTGCATGGTACGCATTTTTGCGCCGTATCGAGAAAGAGAAAAAGCAACAGGACGTTAAACTCAAGTTCATTGCCGAAGCAGATATCAGTCAATTTATGGAAAACGCTGATGACATTGATATGAGTGACGATACCACATTCTCTTTCATTGAAGAATTACGCTATCGAATTGACGCTGTAAAAGAAAGCGATCGAATGTTCAAAGAATATGCTACAAAAGAAAAGCGCCGCCGTAAAGCAAAAGTAGACTCAGACTTGACACAGTGGTTATAAATGGAGTATACTTGTATGTGGAAGTATGAGTGTAAGTCAGGCACGTACGCAGAGACGAGTCTACTTGCTTTGTTATGGACTATCTTTACTCACCGTTTGCATCATCTGATCGAGGACGGTAAGTTTACGGACTAATATGCAAATAGCCATTCTGAACGATACGCATTGTGGCATCCGCAATTCATCGGATATCATGATGAAGTATCAAGAGAAATTCTATTCTGAAGTATTCTTTCCTTATCTGTTAGAGAACAACATCACCAAGATTCTACACCTTGGTGACTACTACGATAATCGAAAGTTTATCAACTTCAAAGCCCTTGAACACAATCGTAAAATCTTCCTTGAGAAGTTGCGTGAACACAAGATACACATGGACATCATTCCTGGTAACCATGACGTATTCTACAAGAACACGAACGATCTGAGTTCACTGAAAGAACTGCTCGGTCACTACATGGCTGAAGTTCGTATCATCGAGAAGCCAACTGTGGTTGAGTATGATGGCACACCGGTTGCACTCGTGCCATGGATCAATGATGAGAACGAAGCAGAGACCGAAAAGTTTCTGAAGACGTGCAAAGCGTCTATCGTCGGCGCTCACCTAGAGTTAGAAGGCTTTGAGATGCAAGCAGGCATTCCATGTACGCATGGCATGAGTGCAGATGATTTCAAAAGATTTGACACAGTACTCACTGGTCACTTCCATACGAAATCAAATCACGGCAACATTCACTATCTTGGCTCACAGATGGAGTTCTTCTGGTCAGATGCACATGATCCAAAGTACTTTCACATCTTCGATACCAAGACACGTGAACTGACACCTGTACAAAACACCGTCACACTGTTTCATCGGCTGTACTACGATGATACCGTAGAGAAGGCTGAGTATAAGTATCGTACAGGCAAACTGCCCGACATCACTGACAAGTTCGTCAAGGTTGTTGTGGCTAACAAATCTAATCCAAAACTATTTGAACACTGGCTTGATCGTATTCAGTCCAAGCGTATTCATGAACTGAAGATCGCAGAGAACTTCGAAGAGTTCGTTGGTTCGTCGGTCGAAGATGATCGAGTATCTGTAGAGTCAACTGAACAATTGTTAAGCAGTTATATTGACGCTGTTGAAACACCTCTTGATAAAGGACATATTAAAAAACTTGTCCATGAATTAATGATAGAGGCTCAGACAGCAGATATAGTATAGAAACGCACCTGCCGTATTACCAGAGGTCTGGTGATGCTTGACACACTACTTTCGGTATGATATAGTACACATATGATTAAATTTACAAATTTGCGTTACCGTAACTTTTTGTCTACGGGCGATCAATTCACTGAAATTTCCTTAGATCGTGCTAGGTCTACTCTAGTCGTTGGACAAAACGGCGCTGGCAAATCGACAATGCTGGATGCGTTGTCGTTTGCCCTTTTTGGCAAAGCACATCGAAGCATCAACAAGGGTCAGTTAGTCAACTCAATCAACGGCAAAGCCATGCTAGTCGAAGTCGAGTTCTCAATTGGTCCATCAAACTATAAGATTGTGCGTGGCGTCAAGCCCAACAAGTTTGAAATCTGGAAAGATAATGTACTGATCAACCAAGACAGTCACAGTAAAGAGTACCAGAAAGTTCTTGAGCAGAACATTTTGAAATTGAATCACAAATCGTTTCACCAGATTGTGGTGCTTGGTAGTTCATCGTTCATTCCGTTCATGCAACTACCGGCACAGCATCGCCGTGAGGTGATTGAAGACTTGCTCGACATTAACGTGTTCTCTAAGATGAACACCATTTTGAAAGAACGCATTTCGATTCTGCGCGAGCGCGAGCGAGCCAACAAAGTTGCGTTAGAACTGATCGAAGAAAAGATCAAGACACAGCGCGACTACGTGGCTAAACTAGAAAAACTTAGCCGTGAGCAGAAGACCGAACGCCTAAAAGAAATTGCTGTACTGCAAGAGTCAATCACAACTCTTGGTCTTGGTCGTGTCTCTGTGTCTCAAGATCAGATGAAGAATCTGAAGAGTCAGATGGATGAGCTAAATAGTAAGATTCGTGAGGTCGAGAAATTCGACACACAATTTTCTACGAAGCAAAAAGCACTGAACAAAGAGATTAAGTTTTATGAAAGTAACTCCACTTGTCCCACCTGTGACCAAAGTATCGAGCCAGAGGTTAAGCAAGCAAAGACTGAAACAGCGGCTAGAAAGTGGGACGAATTCGAAGAAGCAAGACACCAAGCCTCAGCCCAAATCAAATCACTCTCGGATCGACATCGAAGTGTAGAAGAAAACATTGCGAAGATTCAAGAGCAGTTGAATCGCGAGTTTGAAATCAACACACAGATCACTCAGGCTCAAAATAGAATCGAGCAGTTACAACGAGAGGTCGATAAGGTTGAGACTGAGACTGACTCTGTAGAAGATTCGCTTTCGCAGTTAGAAATTTACACCAAAGAAGAGCAAGCCCTAACTAAAGACAGACGCCAACTGTCCGAAGAGGGTGCGTACAATACTGTCATCACAGAACTGTTAAAAGATACTGGCATCAAGACTAAGATCATCAAACAGTATTTGCCCGTGATCAATAATCTGGTCAACAAGTATCTGCAAGTTCTGGACTTCTATGTGTCGTTTCATCTGGACGATACGTTTAAAGAGTCTATTCGTTCTCGTTACAGAGACGAATTTTCGTACGACTCATTCAGCGAAGGAGAGAAACAGCGAATCGATTTAGCCTTGCTGTTCACTTGGCGTATGGTCGCAAAGATGAAGAATAGTGTCGCAACCAATCTTCTCATTCTTGACGAAACTTTCGATAGCAGTTTGGACGCTGACGGCGTAGACAACCTGTCGAAGATTCTTGAGACGCTTGACGAAGATACGTGCGTATTTGTTATTTCACACAAAGGAGAAATGCTTGACGGTAAATTTGATGAGAAAATTGAGTTCGTTAAATCAAAGAACTTCAGCAAAGTCGCTTGACCTCAAGCGCAGAAAAGTGTATAATTTATTGAAATTAACGTGCATAAAAGTGCGAGGATATTATGGAACTAACTGAAAAGACGTTGACTGTTCTGAAGAACTATGCAACGATTAACCCTAACGTTGTGATCAACAATGGCAACGTAATCAAAACAATCTCTGAGGCTAAGAATGTTCTTAGCAGTGCTGAGGTTGACGTTGAGTTTCCCAAGCAGGTCGGCATCTATGACCTGAGCGAGTTTCTCAGCGTCTTGTCTTTGGTTGATTCGCCACGTCTTACATTTGAAGACAACAACTTTTTGATCAGTGACGGTAGTGGTCGCACTCGTATCAAGTACTTTTACTCTGATATAGATATGCTTACTGTCCCGAGCAAAGACATCATCATGCCTGAGTGTGAGGTATCTTTCTCTCTGGATCGTGAGACGTTGACCCGAGTGAAGCGAGCGGCTTCTGTTCTTGGTCACACTGAAATGTCTTTGTCTGTTGTGAATGATGTATTGCAGTTGTCTGTAATCGATCAGAACGACAAGACTTCGAACGTATTCTCTATCGACGTTGATGGTGAGTACAAAGACGCAAATTTCAACTTCGTATTCAACATTGCGAACTTGAAGATGGTTGATGATGATTATCGAGTTGATATCTCATCTAAATTGATTTCTCATTTTGTCAATGAGATTAGCGGTATCCAATACTGGGTAGCACTTGAAAAAACTAGCACTTACGGAGAATAATGCTATGGCTAAGAATGAAACGAACGAAAGCGTCGAGCAACTGATGGAACTCGCTAATCGCGTGACCCGCAGTACTGTCGCTGTAATTGATACCGTGACCGGACGTGGTGGCTTTCGCGGTGAAGAACTCTCGACTATCGGCCAGTTGCGAGATCAATCTATTCAGTTGATTCAACTTGTTGAACAAATGCAAGGTGAATCTGGCGAATAATTCTGATATAATACTCCTATGAACAAACTCTGGACTATCTGGAAGTACGCTATCGGTAGCTTCAGTGATGACAAGACCGCAGACTATGACAATCATGTCGCGGTTATTCGAACGTTTGTTGTCGTAATCAATGTTGGCTGTGCTTGCATGATTATGGCAAACATCGTTCACAAATGGTAATTTTATTATGATGCGGAGTAATTTATGTCTAAAGATTTTCTCTGGGTTGAGAAGTATCGTCCTCGCAAGGTAGAAGACACAATTCTACCAAAAAAACTGAAAGAAGTTTTTACAAAGATCGTGCAGTCTGGTGAATTGCCTAACATGCTTTTTACCGGCACTGCTGGTCTTGGTAAAACTACCGTAGCACGAGCAATCTGTGATGAACTTGGCTATGACTACATTGTCATCAATGGTTCTGAAGAAGGTAACATCGATACGCTACGTGGCAAAATCAAGCGTTTTGCATCCTCTGTCTCTCTAGGTGGCGATGTCAAGGTCGTCATCCTAGACGAGGCTGATTATCTAAATCCTCAATCGACACAGCCAGCTCTTCGTGGCTTCATTGAAGAGTTTTCTGATAACTGTCGATTCATTCTGACTTGTAACTTCAAGAATCGAATCATCGAGCCGCTTCACTCTCGGTGTGGTGTATATGAATTCAATACGACCAAGAAAGAGATGCAGACTCTCTGTGCCGATTTCTTTGTGCGATTGATCCACATTCTTGAATCTGAGCAAGTCGCATTCAACAAAGACCTGCTTGCACAACTGATCATGAAGTACGCCCCAGACTGGCGGCGTGTAATCAATGAGTGTCAGCGGTACTCGATTGGCGGTCAATTGGAAACTACAGTTCTCAATAATGATGCAAGTGGTAACTACGATTCTCTTTTCAAGTCGCTCAAAGACAAAGACTTTAAAAAGATGCGCAGTTGGGTCGCTCAGAACGTAGACGTTGATGTGTCTGCAATCTTTCGTCAAATCTATGACAACATGTACGAGAAAGTGGACGCATCTTCGATTCCGCAACTGGTGTTGATTCTTGCTGACTACCAGTACAAGAATGCCTTCGTTGCTGATCATGAGTTGAACATCGTCGCATGTATGACTGAGATCATGGCAAACGTGGAGTTTAAATAATGAATCCGTTTGACTATGTGACAGCCATTAATCATGGCAAGCAAGACATCATGGACGATGATTTGAAAGAGAAAGCCTATAACTCTTTTCTGACAAATCGATCACTAAGTTATTTTCCTGATACCGTTGCCGCGGCTAACGTTATGAATCAGTTTCACCACTTGGATAACAAGTTACAATTTCATTTTTTACTAAATATAGTAAGAAAGCGAAAGCGGTTCTCTAAGTGGGAGAAACAAGAGACTTTCGATGACGTGGAAGCGGTAAAGGAGTATTATGGATACAGCAACGAAAAAGCACGTTCGGCTTTATCCCTCCTTTCACCTGATCAAATTAATGAAATAAGAACAAGGATCTACAAAGGTGGAAGAAAATAGAATTTGGAAACCAGCAGATATGCTGGAAGTGACGTTGAACGAACCCGATGATTTTCTCAAGGTTCGTGAGACATTGACAAGAATGGGTGTAGCATCTCGACGTGAAAACAAACTGTTTCAGTCATGTCATATCTTGCACAAACAAGGTCGGTACTTTATCGTGCACTTCAAAGAATTGTTTCTACTCGACGGCAAGAAGTCTAATCTAGAAGAGGCTGATGTTCTAAGAAGAAACACCATCGCTACTTTGTTAGCAGATTGGGGACTCGTGCAGATCGTCGATAAGGCTCAGGTAGCAGAGTGTGCACCACTGCGACAAGTGAAGATCATTTCTCACAAGGATAAAGATCAGTGGGAGTTGTGTCCAAAATATAATATCGGTAATAAGGCTTGACAGTCGAAGAACATTACGCTAGAATGGAAAAGATATTCGGCAAACTACCTAATCCCTATCATGAGCCTAAGCAGTTTGCCTATTTCGTCAAGCTATACAAATACTACCATTTCAGTAGAGATGGAAAGAATCACTGGGTTGCTTAAATTCTCGCAATCGATTCAACGTGACAAGTTTTCTTGCGTGAGAACTTGATCGGTGTTCCTTCTCTGACTTGACGCGAACGAAATTGAAACTGAGTGATTTCTTCTACGTCATATTCGCAGTTTGTTTTGATAGCGTACTTATTACCTTGCTTGTCTCTGATCTGAATTAAGTCGCTAGACGTATCAAACATGACAATCGGAGTAAGATTGGCAGTGACAACACTCTCATTAGCGAATGAGATTAGCGGTAACATAAGTAATACGAGGATGATGTTTTTCATATTTGCCTCCAGTCGCCTCACGGCGTAGTTATTGTTACAGTTTTATTACACTGTATATACATTATATATAGGTTTTTGGACTTAGACCATGAAAAAAGATGACAATCTTCTTGTGAAAATCAATAAGGAAGATAAGAAAGAATTTATTGCGCTGTGTAAAGAAATGGACACAAGCGCATCTCGTGAAGTGAGACACTTCATAAAAAAATTTATACAAGAGAACCAAAAGCAAACTTCTCGCGTATAAATAACCGCGTGATGCCTTTATAGGGTCACATATACAACACAACCTTGCTTAATTAATTAGGAGGTACCGTTTATGGTAACTAAAGCATTTACCTTTCCACGTTCGCATTTTATTGGCTTCGATCACGTTTGGTCTGAGATTGAACGTCTTTCAGAGATGTCAGACAACAAACTTTTTCCTCCACACAACGTAGTCAAGCATGACGAATCAACGTTTTCAATCGAACTTGCACTGGCTGGTTATAGCAGAGACAACCTAGAAATTGAAGTGAAAGAAGGCAACGCTCTTCTTGTGATTTCTGGCGACAACCGAGTCGAAGAGTTTGAAAACGAGCGATCAAAGGAGTACCTGCATCGTGGAATCTCAGGTAAGAAGTTTACTCGCACCTTTAGACTGTCAGAACATGTTGTTGTTGATGGAGCAGACTTCGTGGACGGATTACTCGTCATTAACTTGAGAGTAGAGATTCCTGAAGAAAAGCGTCCGAGAAAAATCTCAATCTCATCTTAAAGGACGTAATACAATTGAAAAGAATTTTAGCCCTCGCACTTGCATTGGGTTTATCTGCTAGTGTTAGCGCCAATGATGTTGAAGAAGTAAAAGTGTATGCGACAAAGATCGACAACTCAGGCTATACTATGAGAGCCGGTCTGACGAACGTTGCGCTGTTGCACGAATACGACGAAAGACTTGACACTTGGCATTACATTGGTTATACTGATGAATACGGTCAAACTGTAACAGTTGATGTTGATAAATCTATCAACAAAGCTATTGCAGACGCCGTGAAGACATTCTTCAGTGTCGATTAACCCGATGTATAAATATTAACGGTTTGCGGAGTTCCGTTTAAATAAAACTCCGCTCTACATAAGGAGCTAATTATGATCAAGGCAATTGGGGATTGGGTAAAAGATTTCTTTATGGGTCTGACTCATGAACAAGCAGGATGGTTAACCATCGGAACTGTTGGGGTCATTGTACTTCTAGCTATCGTATAGGATTTATTATGATTGATGCATACATGCAGGTCGATCTTAACGATCCTCTCGCTGTAAAATATCATAAAGTCGCATTGAAATCCTTTGAATGCGTATCAGACATTTTCAGAATAAATGTTGTGCAGTGTATCACGCCTGATACGCTTCTCGATCTACCATTCTCAGAAGATAAAAGAAGATCACCTCAAGAAAAAGCCTCTTTGTGTTCTCAATACAGAATGCATAAGCGCATGTCCCAAGAAGGTCCAATGAAGCGGTTCTTTATTATGGAACACGATGCATATCTAAGACCTGATCAAGAAGAAACGTTTCGCATGATCATGTCTAAGTGGGAACAAATGATCACTCTTAATATTGGCATTGCTATGGAATGCTACACGTGTAAGCGCCAAATTTCTAAGTTGTTTTGTGAGGCTGTAGAAAACGATAAGACCACAAAAATGACTGGTCCTATGGGTATTCTGCATTCAGTCACAGATGCTTGGGTAAAGAAGAACAATCTTCAAGTCCGTGCGGTATACTGGCCCAAGATCGGTAAAGACAACAAAACAGGAGTTTCGAATGATGTGACTCGTGCACATCGAAAGCCTCAGATAGTTATCGAGGCTCCTGTCACACAATTAATTGATACGAGTTTGGGAACAACTGTAACTGATCGACCAGAGTCGCAAGTAAAAAATTACTACAACCAAGACACGCATCCTAATTTTCATTTCGTCAATTTGTCGGAATCGGTTGACAATTCTACTGATACTTTAGTATAATACGTACATGAAATTTTATACGAATGTTGTCCGCGCGGGCAACAAAATACTCTATCGTGGTTACGAAAGTGGATCTCGCGTCGAGCGTAGAATTCCGTACACTCCTACCCTGTTCGTTGAAAGCAATCGTGCAACTGGCAAGTACAAGACGCTCTACGGTAAGTCTGTCGAGCCTATGCAGTTCGGTGACATGCGTGAAGCTTCTGACTTTATAAAGCAGTACGAGAACGTTCCTAACTTCTCCGTACATGGTCAGACGAATTATGTCACTCAGTTCATCGGCGACACTTTTCCTAACGATATCAAGTTTGATCGTGACCTGATCAACGTAATGACTATCGACATCGAGGTCGCATCTGATCAAGGCTTTCCTCATCCGAGAGAAGCCGCACATCCTATTATCTCTATCGCCGCCAAGTCTAATCGATCAAAGACTTACTATGTGTGGGGTATGGACAATTACGATACGGATCTGAACGATCATGACATCACCTACTTTCGTTGTGAAAATGAATATGATCTACTCACTGCGTTTCTTGGTTGGTGGCAAGGCAACTGCCCAGATGTACTGACTGGCTGGAACTCCAAACTCTTTGACATTCCATATCTGGTGCGCCGTACTCAACAAGTTCTCCATGCCGAGGCTGTAAAGAAGTTCTCGCCGTGGGGTCTCGTGCGTGAGCGTGAGATTCGCATGATGAACACGGTTGAGATTGCATACGAGATCGAGGGCATCTCTCAGATGGACTACCTTGATCTGTTCAAGAAGTTTGGCAAGCAGACCTGGGGTGAGCAAGAATCATACAAGCTTGATCATATCGCACACGTGATACTTGGCGAGCGCAAACTGTCGTATGAAGAATACGGTTCGCTTCACAGTCTGTACAAGCATGACTACCAAAAGTTCATTGACTACAACATCAAAGACGTTGAACTGGTTGATCGTTTCGAAGAGAAGATGGGTCTCATCTCTCTCGCCATGACTATGGCATATCAAGCAAAGACAAACTACCAAGACACGTTTGGCACCACTGCGATCTGGGATTCAATCATCTATAATCAACTGCGGCAAAAGAACGTGGTGATTCCTGGCAAGCCTGACATTGACCATGACGCTGGCAAGATCGTCGGCGGCTATGTAAAAGATCCCATGGTCGGTGCGCACGATTGGGTTGTGTCGTTCGACCTTAACTCTCTGTATCCGAACATCATCGTGCAGTACAACATGTCGCCCGAGACAATGTGCTACGACGAAAACGTAGAGACCACGAAGTGTGCCAATGGTGCGATGTTCCGAAAAGACTTTGAGGGCATCATCCCTAACGTGATTCGTAAGTTCTATGATGATCGTGTGACCATCAAGGGCAACATGCTCAAAGCCAAACAGCAATACGAAGAAGCGCCTACCAAGAAACTTGAGAACGAAATCGCTACGATGGACAATCAGCAGATGGCGATCAAGATTCTGATGAACTCTCTCTATGGTGCACTCGCCAACAAATACTTTCGGTACTTCGATCAGAAGATTGCTGAGGGTGTGACCACAAATGGTCAGCGAGCAATCAAGTGTGCCGAGAAAGCAGTGAACGATGAGATGCAAGAGATTCTTGGTACCAAAGACGACTACGTGATTGCAATCGACACCGACTCTGTGTACATTAACTTCGCACCGCTGGTCGAGTTGCACAAGCCTGTCAATCCCGTCAACTTCTGTAGTAAAGTCGCAGAACATTTTGAAACTAAAATCGCAGAAGCCTATGCAAAGCTGGCGGACGAGACTAGTGCGTACGAAAATCGTATGGTGATGAAGCGTGAAGCGATTGCTGATCGCGGCATCTGGATGGCTAAGAAGCGATACATTCTAAATGTCCATGACAACGAGGGTGTGCGGTACGCTCAGCCGAAACTCAAGATGATGGGTATCGAAGCGATCAAGTCTAGTACGCCGCAGGTCGTACGTGACAAAATGAAAGAGACGTTCAAAGTAATCATCGAGGGCACTGAGTCTGACACGCAACGATTCATTGCCAACTTCAAGGCTGAGTTTAAAAACCTAGAGCCCGAAGTAATTGCGTTTCCGCGTGGCGTCTCTGAAGTGACAAAGTGGAAAGATCGTCAGACTATTTACGGCAAGGGCACACCGATTCATGTTCGTGGCTCTCTGCTATATAATCATTATGTTAAGCAAGCTGGCTTACAAGACAAATACGAGTTGATTCAAGACGGTGAGAAAATTAAGTTTCTGTACCTCCGCCAGCCGAACAAGATTAAAGAGAACGTAATATCTTTTCCAATGCAGTTGCCCAAAGAACTTGGCTTGCACGTGTCAATAGATTATGATATGATGTTCGTTAAAACATTCCTTGATCCGCTTGAGCCAATTCTCGCCGCAGTCGGCTGGTCAGCAGAACCAAGGGCAACGCTTGAGGACTTCTTTGGATGAATCTAGAACACTTATCTTTTCCTGATATAGGATGGGGTTACATGCCACCGACTGATGATGTGTTTAGAGCGTTTGAGTGGGCACAAAAACTCTTCAAGCCGAAGCGAGTTTTAGAGATCGGTTTTCATCTTGGTCATTCGACCACATATCAACTTGAGATATACAAAGACCTTGAAAAGATGATTTCTTGCTCGCCTTACGAAGATCGAAACGGCAAAGTAGACGATAGAATCAATCCTGCGGCACGATGGCTTGCCGCTATAAAACTATCGAAGATGTATCGAAATAAGTGGCGATGGATTCCTGGCAAAGCACATCAAATGATAGACGAAATTTCTATCTACGATTACGACTTCGCACTAATCGATGGCGGTCACACTTATCCTGCGGCTTCACATGATATGACTATGTGCATTGATCTCGGCATTAAAGCTATGTTGATCGATAACTTTGAGTTGGTTCCTGTTCGCGATGCATTCGCAGACCATCACGAACTAAAGTTGATAAAAAAGTTCTACTACGAGCAAACGTTCAAGGGTAGACGTAAGATGAATCAATTGGCATTGGTAAAGGTTGACAGCCCACAACTTAATCTGTTATAATTTCTGAATGAAACTAGAACTGACGCTGTTTAAAAATCGTTATGACAATAAGACTCATAAACGAATGACCATGAATAATTGGCATGAGTTTACTGAGTTGCTGTCTGGTTTGTCTAGCATACCCGAGTCGAAGAAAACTGCTTCGCTGATTAGTCCTGCAATTTATACTGAAGGTACAACAAGATCAAATGACAACGTTGAGTACTGGGGTCGCTGGGCGGCTGTCGATGTTGATGATGTCACTTTTGAGGAGCCACTAACAAATGAGCTTCATAGTAGGTATGGGCATTGGAACTTTGTGTGTTATTCTACTGCAAGTAGTACAGTCGATACACCTAAATTCCGACTTGTATTTGAACTTACACGAAACGTCGAGCGAGATGAGATCCGACATTTCTGGCATGCCCTCAACACAGAACTTGGTGAGATCGGCGATGCTCAGACAAAGGATCTTAGTCGTATGTACTACGTTCCTGCTCAGTATTTCGACGCTCATAATTTTATGTTTTCTAATCACGGCGACCCTATTGATCCAGACTACTTAAAGGCTAAACATCCATACAAAGAGAAAGAAGGCAAAAACTTTTTAGATCGTCTGCCGCCCGAGTTGCAAAAAGCAGTGCTTGAGCATCGTAAGCAAGCACTAGATAACACCAACGTTTCTTGGTCCAGCTATCGTGATTGCCCGTTTTGGCCAAAGAAACTTTCTATGCAGTATCAAACAATAACGAGTACCGGATGGTATCACAAGATGTATCAGATCATGGTTGCTACAGCAGGCAATGCCATCAAGAATGGTTATCCTATTTCTGCAAAGCAAATCGCAGAACTTTGTAGACAATTTGACAATGAGAATGGAATGTGGTATACTAATCGACCACTAGAGAAAGAAGCTGATAGAGCAGTTGAATATGCCTATCGCAACAACTAGGAGCAAATAATGAGTGATAATGTAACTGAAATCGCGCCAAAACTGAGCGAACCTCAAGTGGCAGCCGATGGAACTGTTGTACGAGTAGATGAAGAAGGCTGGGAGCATCCTCAATCACCGCCTATTGGTCAAGAGGAAGCTGGTCTTCAGACGATGAAAGCGGGCATTATTGGTAGCAATATGCTTGCTGATGCAACTGCTGTTGCTTTCAATACCAAAGCATCTGAGTTTGTAAGAGCAGAATCGTTTAATGACGTTGATGCTCTGATTGAGTCGCGACCTACTATCGTATTCATCTGTGAAGAAATTCCTTTGATGAAAAACGATACGTTCGATGACGCGGATTTTCTAAACGCTGTAAACAAATTGTTTAAGCAAACCGAGTGTGCCATCTGCATTCGATCAACGCTAAACATCGAAACAACTCAGCGGTTGATTGCGACTCTGGGCTATGATGTCTTTAGCGCAAAAGTTTGTTACTTCCCTGAGATGAGTGATGCAACAAACATGGGTGAAATTTTAGTCTCTGACTATCATATAGTTGGTGGCGAAGAAAAGCCTCGGCAAGCATTAATGCAACTTCTGCAACACGCGAGCCATTTCTCAGCCGCACAAGTTGCTGTTGGTAGCATTTGGGAAGTAATTTATGCTAAACTAGGTCTTGCGGGCTTCAAAGCAGTCAAGCAGACTTTCTTTAATCAGTTGTATGATACCATTCTTGATGTTAAGAATGCGAATCCAACAATCGTTCGACGTTTGATGGAGAATGCACCTGACATTACTGACAAGAGTGTCATGGTTCCTACGTTCGTTCGTGCGAAGACTGACGATTCGATTAGTTACAAGCAAGCCCGTGGGTATGCTGGTGAATTCTTGAATCACGATGTACGCGCACTTGCGGGTCTGTCTGACAAACTACCGCTAATTGATGAGTGCATTAACTTTAAAAATCTGAAGGACTAATATATGTCAGTAATGAACAAGCTGAAGAAAAACTCTAAAGTCGCACACACGGCTGTGCTGTCTGAGTCTGAGTTTTTTCAAGAGCGTGAGATTACAACCCTCGACGTTCCTATGTTGAATGTCGCTCTGTCTGGTAGTCTGAAGGGTGGACTGGCGTCAGGACTTACTGTTCTCGCTGGTCCATCTAAGCACTTCAAAACTTCGTTTGCACTAAAGATGGCGGCTGAGTTTTTGAAGTCTGATCCAGATGCAGTAATGCTGTTCTATGATTCTGAGTTTGGTTCGCCTCAGTCTTACTTTGAAACGTTTGGTATTGATGTGAATCGTGTGCTCCACACGCCTATCACCAATGTCGAAGAACTGAAGTTTGATCTGATCAACCAGCTTGAGAATCTGGACAAAGCCGATAAAGTTATTGTGGTGATTGACTCTATTGGTAACCTAGCATCTAAGAAAGAACTTGAGGATGCAATCAACGAAAAGTCTGTGGCTGATATGTCACGTGCGAAAGCACTCAAGGGCTTGTTCAGAATGACAACTCCTTATCTGACGATGAAGAACATTCCTCTTCTTGCAATCAATCATACGTACAAAGAGATTGGTTTGTTTCCGAAAGATATTGTTGGTGGCGGTACTGGCATTTATTACTCTGCTGATAACATCTGGATTCTCGGTCGTCGGCAGAACAAAACTGGCACTGAGGTAACTGGTTATGACTTTATTATCAACGTCGAAAAGTCTCGATTTGTTAAAGAGAAGTCAAAGATTCCTATCCGAGTTTCTTGGGAAGGTGGGATTGAGCCTTATAGTGGTCTTCTGGATGTTGCTCTTGCTGGTGGTTTTGTTATTAAGCCTAGTAACGGCTGGTATCAACTGGTTGATAAAGCTACTGGACAACTGGTTGGCGGAAAGGTCAGAGAGAAAGACACGCTCGCGCATTCTTTCTGGGAAGGACTATTAGAAGACGAAGACTTCCAGTCGTTCATTGAAAAGCAATACAAGATTGGTGCTGGTGCATCGATTGAACTTGATCTAGAAATGGAAGTTGAGTGATGGGTATTGGAGTAGCACGAGAAGGAATTGACTATCAGTTGATTCCTGCTACAGACGATGAGCGCGATCAGTCTTGGGATATTCGTATCATCAAGGGTGAGTTTACTGAGACTGTATTGCGTTTTGGAAACATTGCTTTCGACGGAGAAAATGATTGCTTAAACTTTAATTTTATGATAGTATCAACACCTGATACTGAATTGACAGAAGCGAACGTAGCCCTTCAAGATCGAGCCGCAGAAGTTCTTGCGTCTGTTCTTGAAGAAGCGGCGCAAACCGGTAGTTTACAATTAGGCAATCCCGACGATGACAGTGAAGATTGATTTAGAACAAACAATCATTCGAAACATTTTGACAAATGAACCTTACATGCGTAAGGTCATTCCTTTCATTAAGAAAGAATACTTCGAAGGTGTGTACCAACATCTGTTCACTGAGGTGACGAAGTTTGTTGGCAAATACAATAAGTTGCCGACGCTAGAATCTTTTAAGATTGAATTGGATCAGTCTGACAAATTGACTGACCAGATGTACACTCATGCCATGGACATTCTTCCTAACATCTTTGAGGTGAAAGAAGAGAATGATACGTGGCTATTAGATACAACAGAAAAGTGGTGTCAAGATCGTGCGGTCTATCGTGCTATCATGGAGTCGATTACAATCATCGACGGTAAGCATGAGAAGCTATCAAAGAACGCTCTGCCTGACATCCTACAGAATGCACTAGCCGTATCGTTCGACACGAACGTAGGTCATGACTACCTTGAAAACGTAGATGAACGATACGCCTTTTATCATGAGCAAGAAGAGCGCATCCCCTTCGATCTCGATTACTTCAATCGAATCACAAAGGGTGGACTGCCAAATAAGACGCTAAACATCGCCTTGGCAGGCACGGGTGTTGGTAAGTCATTGTTCATGTGTCACGTTGCGGCTAGTGCCCTATCGCAGGGTCGTAATGTCTTGTACATTACGATGGAGATGGCAGAGGAGCGCATTGCTGAACGCATTGACGCAAATCTGCTGAATGTGCCAATCGATCAGTTAGAGAACATGTCGCAGACAATGTTCACTGACCGTGTGCGTCAAATTGCGAATAGCACAAACGGTAAGCTGATCATCAAGGAGTACCCGACTGGACAGGCTCATAGCGGTCACTTCCGGGCGTTGCTGATGGAACTCAAACTGAAGAAAAAGTTTGTTCCCGAGTTAATCTTCATTGATTACTTGAACATCTGTGCATCGTCTAGAATGAAAGCCATGGGCGGTGCAATCAACTCTTATACTTATGTCAAGGCTATCGCAGAAGAAATACGCGGGCTTGCTGTAGAGTTTGATGTGCCTATTGTGTCAGCAACACAAACGACTCGGTCGGGGTATGGCAATTCTGATCCTGGACTAGAAGACACATCTGAGTCTTTCGGTCTTCCTGCAACGGCTGACCTGATGTTCGCCCTTGTGTCCAACGATGAGCTAAATAGTCTTGGACAGATAATGGTGAAACAGTTAAAGAATCGTTACAACGATCCTAACGTCGATAAGCGATTTGTAATTGGCGTGGATCGAAGTAAGATGAAACTATATGATGTAGATGAAACACAACAGAACCTTGTTGATGATGATATTCCAGTTTTTGATAAATCGTCCTCGGGCGAAAAACTCAAGAACATAAAAATCTTCTAGGAGGTGCGTTATGGATCCCTACACTCATACTCTTATTGCAGTAGGGCTGATGTTTGGCTCGTATTGGGCTGGTAGACATCTTGGTTATAAAGACGGCTTGATCGATGTATGGTCTGCTTTGCTTACAGTCTTTGATGCTAAGTCTATCGTTATTAATGAAAATGAAGAACTGATTGTCACTGACAAAAACGGTGCCGAAAGAAAGGTGAATTGATGGCTATTGAATATAAGTTTCGTGAAGATGAGTTGATCCAAGAATTCAAAGACTACATTGACGCTACGTACAGCGGTCACTATGGTCATGGTGGATTCCAATCGAGTGAAGTAATTGTTGATCGTGGGCATGGTCTCGGTTTCTTTCTTGGCAACGTTGATAAATACAACGGTCGATATGGCAAGAAAGGTTCTTCAGACGACCATCGCAAAGACTTGATGAAGATTCTGCACTATGCACTTCTTGCACTGTACGAACATGACCGACTGAATCCTGTAGTGTCAATCAAGATGGATACCGATTGGCTCGATCATGCGCCTTCTAAAGATACTATCGGTCTAGGTCCACTCACAGTAGATACAATTTCGTATCCATCAATCAACATTGAGAGTGACGTGAAAGTGGACATCACTGATTATCCTGAGTATGATGTTAAATTCAACGTAGACGGACTCAAGGTATGACAGAAGACATTTTCGATTTTGGCTTTACAGCCGTAACTGAAGAAGAGTTGGAGATTGTTCAGAAATCTTCGACAGAAAAGGATGCGGTTGAAAGTCGGCTCGATAAGTTGTATAATGCTATTCAACCATTGTTGGATAATCTGAGAAAGAATCCAGAGAAGGACTATATCTATTGGCCCAATCGTCTGGATAAAGTCGATCAGTTTAGGGATTACATCGACGACATCTATACTGGAAAGTAAATGACATTAAACATGAAGGCCGCTAAGACGGCTGTAAGTGATACAATCGTAGCAACACCAATTAACTTAGTTCTCAACTACATACTTCTCAAAATGTTTCTACCTCTCAGTTTGACTGCGGAGTTGATGACTATAATCTTTACTTCCATATTTTTCGTTGTCGCTTGCGTCCGAAAATATTTTGTGATATCATTCTTTAATAGGAGAAATAAATGACTAGCCCCGTAAAAGTGCCTGACGTTGTATTCAAAACTCGGGTTCGTGATGATTCAATCCCCGGTGCAAATCCGTATCGATGGGAAGATGTGACCAGTGAAGACCTTTTCATGGGTAAGTCTGTGATCGTCTTTTCTCTTCCTGGTGCATTTACGCCGACTTGCTCTACGTATCAACTGCCCAACTTTGAAAAGTTGTATGGCGACTTCAAACAGTACGGCGTTGATGATATTTACTGCATCTCGGTCAATGATGCGTTCGTGATGAATGCATGGGCTAAAGATCAGCGATTGGTCAATGTCAAAGTAATTCCTGATGGCTCTGGTGATTTCACTGAGCAGATGGGAATGCTTGTTGCTAAAGACAATCTAGGCTTTGGCAATCGTTCGTGGCGCTATGCGATGCATGTAATTGATGGCGTGATCGTTAAAATGTTCGAAGAACCAGGTCGCGAAGATAATTGCGAAACTGACCCATACGAGGTCACTTCTCCTGAAAACATTCTGTCTTACTTCGGAGGATAAAATGCAGAATCCAGAACAGTTCATTAATGCAGTAAAGCAAGGTGTTGTCACCGTTGTCTTCAAAAAGATCAACACCGACGAGATTCGTATCATGCCCTGTACGCTCAATGCTGAGATCGCAGGTAAAGAAATCGCGGTTCAAGACATGGATCCTAGCAGTAGCAACTTTGCTGTCTGGTGTCTTGACAAAGATGCATGGCGCTCGTTTCGTGTGAATACCGTAATTGAGTGGTACGAAGGCTATCCGAAAGAGGAGGCTGTTGCATGAGAGATAAGATCGTCGAAGTCGCAAAAGCGCATTTCGAAGCAAGCATTCACAAGCACCGAATGAATGCAGAACTCATTCTGGAGAATCCTGTGGCTGTCGCAGAACATCCAGATATGATGGAAACCCTTGAAACTGAACTAAGCAAGATGGCTGAATATCATGATCGACTGGAAATGCTTGAAACTTACTTTTAGCATCTTGGCGCTACTCACCGTGAGTGGGTGCGCCAATCTCCCTTGCTGGAACGTCTCTGTCAATGGCGGCGTTCCTGGCGTGGCTAACGGCAATGCCCGTGGTCAAATCTGCCCTCCACCCGCTCCAGAAAAAGAAGAGACTGGACAACGAAGCTTTCGACCCCCCGCTTAAGTCATTGATTTATAAGCTTATAACAAAAAAGTCTAAAAAAAGTTTAAAAAACCGTTGACGACCACCCAGATTCCTGCGATAATTACTATGTAATTTGAGATGAGAGGTTGTTTGTTATGGCGTATGTAAGTCAAGAAATGAAGAAGAAGTTGGCTCCCGGCATCAAGGCTGTACTCAAGAAGTACGGCATGAAGGGAACTCTTGCGGTTCAGCATCACAGCGGCTTAGTCTGCAACATCAAGAGCGGTAAGCTTGATGTTCTTGGTGCCCTTGAAGGTGGTAACGAGTTTGATCGAGACTACATTCAGGTCAACCCTTACTGGATCGAAGAGAACTACAACTGTCCTAAAGTTGTTGCATTTTTGAGCGAACTCAAAGCCGCTCTTGAGGGTCCTGACTTCTTCTGCAACGATGACATTATGACTGACTATTTTCACAGAAGTCACTATGTCTACATCAACGTTGGTCAGTTTGGCAAACCTTACGTTCTGGAGGCTTAATTATGTTGAAGTATGAAAACACTGCTGAGATCGGTGACGTTATCAAAGCGTTTGACTTTGAACCTATCGAGGGTCGTCACGAGCACTTTATTGTTGGTCGTGTCATCAAGAAGGGTACTGTGATTCACCCTCTCCATAAGTTTCCGATGTTCGAAGGATTTCACATCGAGATCACAGGCGCTGACACGGACGATGATTCGCGAATCGGTGACATCGGCTACGTTCCCTTCGAAACTACTTTCGACTACGATGGTCGTGTTCAGGTGATTTCGTAATGCATGACGCTCTAATCTACATGGTGACTTACGAAGGTCAATGGAACGGCAAGACCGGTGAGTCACCTTATACTTGGATCGAGTATTCTTGGTCTGCCGCAGAGTCGTTGAAGCAAGAACTTGAAGATCGTTATCCTGATCGGGTTTGGTCTATCGTTGAAAAGGACGTGTCATGAGTTACGAAGAATTCAGGTCACTATATAAAAAGCTAGTGACGGAACTGTTGACTGACACCAGTCCAAAAGTTCCAAAAATGATTTATTCAAAGCAGTCGTTAGAAATCTGCGAACGTTTGTCTGATCTGTGCGAGGAGTATCCAGAATATGAAGAAAGGGTCGATAGCGAAACTTGGGGAGAGATTAATGGACGCGCTGTCGGATATTGACTACCGACGTGCGTTTAAGTTATCATTGATAGTTGTTCCAGTGTTGATCTGGGACATTTTTTATTTGGTCGTAGAAAAGTTCTATGACCTCTGCACTTACATCGACGATGTGGGTGGCAGTTATCTTGAAAAATTTATGGAGAAGTGAATGCCACGCATCGTTGTTACTGGTCTAGGTCCTGTTGGTACTGCTGTTGGTACTGCCCTAGCAAATCATCCAGACATTGACCTGTTCTTTGATGATCCCGCTAAGGGTTCTAATTTTCCATTCGACATGGTTGACACTGTTGATGGTGTTGTTGTCTGTGTTGCTACGCCCATGGGCGAAGACGGTTCATGTTATACTGATAACATCGTTGATGTTTTCAATAAGTATCGTGACACTAAGTACCTGATCAAGTCGACCACGAATCCCGTTTTTCTGCGTGAGTTTGATCATCTGGACATCACGTTCAGCCCTGAGTATCTGCGTGGCACAACTGGTTCAGATCCGACGCAAGAGTTTATTGATTCAGAGTTTGCGATCTATGGTGGCGGTTCTATGCGCTGGTGGCACGAGATATTCGCACCCGTTTTGCCTAATCTGAAGAACGTGCGATACATGACTGCTGAACAAGCCTCGTTTGCAAAGTACTTTTTGAATTGCTTCCTTGCAACCAAAGTGACGTTCTTTAATCAGGCTTATGAGATTTTTCAAGCATGTGGCGGTCAAGACTTCGACGTTGTGATCGATGGTCTCTGCCTTGATCCACGTGTCGGTCGCTCGCACACTGCTGTTCCTGGTCCTGATGGAATGTTTGGTTATGGCGGACACTGTTTTCCGAAAGACATGTCTGCGTTCATGAAGTTTGGTGAAGAAGCGGGTGCTGATGTGCAGTTCTTAAAGGATACTATCGATGCAAATACCAGATACCGCTCGTAGCTATACGCTTGATGTGCAGGAAGATTCAGATGGTCAATATCTGATCTTTCCTGACGAAGAGATGGAGTTGCTTGGCTGGAAAGAAGGCGACGATATCGAATGGATAGACAATGGTAATGGGTCTTGGACTCTGAGGAAAAAAGAAATGCAGAAAGTGATGATCGAACTTGAAGACGAACAGGTCGATGCCATCGTTATTCAAGAATTAAAAAATGCGATTGCGTCATTTGAGCAAAGCATTGAAGAGCGCAGTAACGGTGAAGGTCTTGCTTGGTACGACAGTGATCCGGTTAAAGATGTGAATTATCTTGTTGACCAGGTTCGTGCGTTCATGACCGTACTTGAATATTACGGAGTGCCCGGTGAAGATTTTAATCGAAAAGTGTAGCGATCCCTCTCGTTGGTATGCAGACAAGGTTGGTCAATACGTTCCCTTTCTAGAAGATTGTGGCAACGAATATAAGTCTTTGCAAGATCCCGATCCACAGATGAGCGGTCATCGTTTCATCAATTTCGTTTTGAAAACAGATTGTGTGCTAGTGGAGAGTTCTGATGATTGATAAAAGTTATGTTGAGATTGATGCCTCTTCTTGGTTGACCAGCGATGGATATGTTGAGGTTGGTGTGTATCTTGGCGAGGGTGCTTGTGAGCCTTGTCATATCGATAAGGTAAGTCTTCTCGACTTGATCGACAAAGACCTTCAAAGTTATACTGTTTCTTTCTCAGACCAGATCGTTGAACGTCATTTCGAAGATGTTGAGGAGCTTCTCAAGAGTCTGAAAAAAGCATACAAGTATGCTAAGAAACGTGCGAAGGAACTGGGTTATGAAAATTGAAGTGATTTCAGTAGACGAAGAAACCGGTAAAGTAGAGTTAGACCTCGACGAAGAAGCACGAGTGTGGTTAATAGAAGTCGGGTTCAATAAAGTTCTGCGTGATGCGATAGAGGCGAGTAATGAGCGTCAGAAGTCTGTGGGTAGGCGACTAATGGACAAATACTCCGGAGCACTCTCTGGTCTTGAGGCGAGTGATGATTAAACCAGCACTAGATAAACCTTACATTACATTAATTTGTAATCCTTACGAGTATGAGTCGTCAACGAACACACGAGTAACAATTGATGTAATGGAAAAAGATTTGAGTCGAGATGATATGATTGGAGTCCTAGAAGACTTTATGAAAGCAATAGGCTATCATTTTGATGAAGGTGAGCATTTAGGAATTGAATGGGAGTAGTAAATGAAAGCAGGTAAGATATGGGGTAACACGGAACTCATCGAGCATAATAGTACGTTTGAGTTTCATCGAATCGAGTTTATGGCAAACCATTGCTGTAGCGAACACTATCATAAGACCAAGTGGAATGGTTTTTACGTTGAGTCTGGTGTTCTAATGGTACGCACTTGGCCTGATGGTACTGAGCCAAACACGTCTCGTCCGACTGTCTGTGATCAGACGATTTTGCGAGCAGGCGAGTATTACAAAGTCGAGCCTGGCAAGTGGCACCAGTTCGTAGGTATTGACGACGGTGTTGCTTTTGAGTTATACTGGGCTGAGTTTAATGCAGACGATATCGTTCGCCGTACTCAAGGACACAAGATGTGATTAAGAAAAATCCTAGTATATTTGATCTTGAGCAAGAGATCATGTCATGTTGGAATGTCACAGATGATCTCGATATGATCACTGCGCATTTTGTTGACAGTCCAGAATATACTCATATGCCTTCTGATATTGCAGATTCGATTATGAATAAATACTTCGGACTAAAGGAGGTTTATGATGTCAGGTTTAAAAAATTATGGGCTACGTTTGAAGTCGTTTGCAAAGAACATCATCGCCTTCGTAAAGAGCGTGGGGACTTCGATGATGCAAAAGATTAAGAACTGGCTCAAAACTCTTTTTACTGAAGAGTATGAAGTAGTTATCTGGTATGATCCTGCTAAAAGACAGGTGTACAAGATGAAGTCAATTCAGAAACTCAATCAAAACAATTTAGTGGGTGTTTTGGTCACTGGTGAGAAGTTTACGATGCAGACCCAAGAGCCCTTCAATTATCAGGTGCGAAAGATTCATTGAGTGTATTCAATCGAATTGTAAAAGTGTTTGAGAGACCTATCGAAGAGAATCCTATCGACAAAGCGATTGTCGAGAATCTGCCTCAGGAAGGTGAAGTCGAAAAAGTCTATCAAGCACGTTGGGTGTGGTATCACACGTTGTTAGCAGTAGAACTGTTCTTCACTAACGTTCTCCTGCTCTTAATTCTTTTTGTTATGGCGTTGAAATAATGAGTGAAGATGACACGTGAAGAAAAAATTTCTTGATGCTTATATGGACACCGCGAAGCGATTCGCAGAACTCAGTACAGCCCGTCGAGCAAAAGTCGGCGCGATCATTGTAAAGAACAATCGCATCATTTCTATTGGCTACAACGGCATGCCCGCCGGATGGGATAACAATTGTGAACATGAAGATCGACCTCATTGGGCAAAAGATTATAAAGAGATCGATCCAATATATGTTCGATTAACCAGCAAGAAGGAAGTGTTACACGCAGAATCAAATGCCATTGCAAAGATGGCGAGAAGTCCTGAGTCTTGCGAAGGCGCAACAATGTTCTGCACACACCTGCCTTGTATGGAGTGTGCCAAACTGATCTATCAAAGTGGCATATCTCACGTTTACTATGATGTAGAGTACGAAGCCGCGAAAGGATGCGGCAAAGAGTTTTTGAAACAATGTGGAGTAGCGGTAATTAAATTATGAAGATCGGATTCACATGTTCAACCTTTGACCTGTTACATGCGGGTCATGTCCAAATGCTTCGTGATGCCAAACAGCATTGCGACTATCTCATTTGCGGGCTTCAGGTCGATCCCTCGTTAGATCGTTCCGAAAAGAACTCGCCCGTTCAAACCCTAGTCGAGCGATACACGCAACTCAAGGCTGTCAGTTACGTAGACGAAATCATTCCGTATCAGACAGAAGAAGACCTCAAAGACATCCTTGAACTGTACCACCTCGACGTTCGTATTCTAGGCGATGAGTATCGAGACCGTGAGTTTACGGGTAAGGATATCTGCCGTCGCCGCGACATTCAACTGTACTTTAACAAGCGGGATCATCGGTTTAGCTCCAGTGACCTCCGCCAGCGAGTAGTGAACGTAAGTGCTTGATTTTATTGATTATTGATAAAATCGATTAATGTTTCGAAAACGATAGAAAAAATTCATGAAGAAAGTGGTTGACTCTGATGCTGGTCTGTGGTAGGATAGCATTTTCAGTGAGAGGACATGCCTATGCTAGTTGCTTTTGACGGTCGTATCAAAAACGAGACCCTTGTTGCTGATCACTATGTTCCAGCTCTGATCAAAGCCCTTGGTCTCAGCCGTCTACGTAAGCCTCTGCTTGAGATCGATTTCGTCAACAAGCTTGACGCATACGGTCTCTGTGAAGGTGACCGCGACTATGCCAAGATCACCATTGCCAAAAAGTGTCCAGTGACTGGTCGCAAGCTTGGCTTTACCGAGATGATGTACACTCTGGCTCATGAGATGGTTCATGCTCGCCAGTTTTTACGTGGTCAGTTAGTCGCAGAAGGTGCCTGGAAGTGGAAGGGTCGTAACGCTGACGGCTATGAGTATGATAATCAACCGTGGGAGAAAGAAGCATACCGTCTTGAGAAAGAATTGTTCCAAGACTGTTTCCCCTTCCATCTACCGTTCAACAACTAGGAGTTTTTATGAGCGAAGAAAAGTATGTATGGCACCGCCCTCACAAGGCCGAAGAGTGGTATGAGAATCAAATCTGTAATCAAGTGTGGGAACAGATCACTGAACACTTTGGCGTTGATGAGATCACCGAAATCACTCCTGGTCAGATCAGAGAGATTGAAGAGTGGCGTGAGGAGAATCTGAGCGAGTACAGTGTGCTTCAGGTAGGTTTCTCTAACTTCATGTCACATTGGGAAAGCGAATGTTGGGAAGCAGGATTATATGAGCTTTAGTAAACTCCAAGAACGTTTAACTGAAGAGGGCTGGTTCGTAGGTTGGAATCTGCCGTGCTGTCAGACCTGTGCATGGGCTGAAGTCGAGCATGATGATCTGTCGAAGGTGCTGTTCAATCACTCGCAAGACTGTGAAGTCTACATGGAAGGCGAAGAGTGCCCAGCTTGTGACGGTGAAGGCTACGACATGGACACCGATGAAGAGTGCATGGAATGTTTCGGTTCTGGTGAAATCGAAGAAGGTTTTGATCGATCTGAGTACGACACTTCGGTGAGTGGATTCATCTGTAACACGCCTGAGCAACAATCATCCAGCTACTTTTGTTTTGATGGCGACAAAGAAGGCGTTAAGAATCTGAAAGCGATTCTGCCCATCATCGAAGAGACCGGTTGTTCTTGGCACTGGGATCAAACAGGCAAATCACGTATTGAAATCAGTTGGTAAATGTGAGATAATATTTGTCATGAAATACTATTCGCTAAACCACGACTATGCTGGTCGTCGAAGAAAGAAACGCAAACCGAAGGGAGAAGTCTATGGCAAATATGCGCCACCGAAATTTACAGAGATGTCAACAGCAAAGCAACCGACGTACGCAGATGTTCGCCGTGCAGAAGCAGAGCGATACCCCAGTCGGTCTGACGTTGTTGGACGCTCGGATGCAGGTCGCAAAGTCGAAAGCCAAAAGTACACGGGAGACTACGTAATCGGCATCGCAACGATGCACAAGTCTAATGCAGTACCCGTGACCAATCCTAAACACGCAACTGAAATTTCGGAGATGGGCAAGTGAAAAAGAATCAAAGAGCGCGTCAACAAGGCGCATTGCAACGCCTCAAAGAGTCACAATTCTTTGAGAAGAATGGTCGCACTGTAGAAGCGTGGCAAAAACGAAAAGATCGTGAGATCGAAATCCTAGAGAAAAAGGTGTCGATGCTGTGAAGATCGAAGTTGGTAAACAGTATGAGATTCGACCGTTGCATAAGCGGTCGATGTGCGAGATATTATGTTTTCAAAAAGACAATCGATATGTGATCGTCGAAAACGTATTGCAAGCCGGTGGTGTTTGTGTTAGAATTGATAATGAATCTGAGGCGCAATTGCTAAAGAATCATTTGAACAGTGAGAGCCCAAATCGATTGCTGGACTTCTCATACTTTACCAACGTTATGCCAACCGACGATCTTGAAGAAGGCTATCAAGGTTTTTCATATACGGGCTTTGACAATGTTCATGATGAGGAAGAACTTGATGAGCGTTTGGTCGAAGACGGATACATGTGTTTGTACGATGAAGGTTGGGACGAAATGTATCCGAAGTACTACATTGAAGGTCGTGTCTTGATTAAGGATCCTAATGATGGCTGAACGTTATCGGCAAGAAATCACTGAGTGGTCGGACAGCACTCCGAATCACATATATATTACCAATGGTCGAACACTACTCGGCTATATTCCTCGTGGTACAATGAAAGAGCATCGGTTCAAAACGCCCAGCAAGTGCTGGTCTCCGTCTCGTAGAAAGTTCCGCGATCTAACCAAAAAAGAACTTCTAGCAATTAAGGAAAACAACGTATGAAAAGGATTATTGGCGCACTACTTTTGACGGGTGCTGTAACTGCACAAGCAGAACCCTATGACATGGTGGTCACGAAGGTCACGGATGGCGACACGATTCGCGTAGATGTGAGCGACTGGGTTCTGCCTGAACTTGGTGACACCATGGGCGTTCGAATCATGGGCATTGATACGCCCGAGAAAGGTGGTCGTGCGCAGTGTGAGGCTGAGGCTGAACTGGGTGAAAAGGCGACCGAATTCGCTAAGTCTATGATCAAGGTTGGTGACACGGTCCAGGTCGAAGTCGTTCAGTGGGACAAATACGGCGGTCGCTTCAACGGTATTGTGATGGTAAATGGCGAGAACTTCGCTCAGATGCAGATCGACCGTGGGCTGGCGAAGCCCTATGACGGTGGCACCAAAGAGTCTTGGTGCGACTGATATTCCGGAATGTTCTAAGTATATAACAAAATATTCTAAGAACATCGCAAAAAGTGCTTGAACTCCTCTCCCGACTATGATAGGATAGTATTGTAGTTGAGAGAGGAGTTGTTTTATGAGCATGTATGACGAAATCGAATATAAGACCTATCTGCTGAAGCACGAGAAAAAGCAGAATCGTGGTGCGAAGCGTTCTCAGGACAGTGAGCGCCTGAAGACCTACCGCGCTGAGTGGGCATTTCTGAGTCAGTATGACGCACCTGAATTCAAAGACTTGGCTGAGGCTCAAAAGTACGCCAAGAAAATCTACAAGTCTAAGACTTGGCAAAAGCTGTGGTCAGAAGGCATCAACAAAGATGTGACTCGCATGTTTGCTTCTAATCCCGGAATCGTTGCAAAGCAACGGTCGTCTGGTCGAGGGACTGCTGGTCACACTAACGGATACACCGTAACCCTGGACCTGAAAGTCGGTCTCAACGTCTACACTCTGCTTCACGAGTTAGCCCACTGTCTGGGTCATATGCACCACGGTCGTTCGTTCCGTCAGTGCCTGCTGAAGCTAGTGTCCCGATTCATGGGTCGTGAGGCGGCTTCTATTCTGAAAGCAGAATTCAAGAAGGCTAAATTAGCATGTGGCGAACCACGTAAGCCACTCACGTTTGAACAATGGAAAGCGGCTCGTGACCGCATGAGCAAAATGCGGGAGCAATTATGACACCACCCAAAGGAAAAGGCGATCCGATGGTTCGTGCAGAAGGACGCACAAAGCCAGATCGCAACTGGTATCCTGATAACTTCGATTGGTATCTCAAGTGGGTAGCATCGATTCTAATTTTGATTTCACTTGCAATGCGATCCGCAGGTGTCGAGTATCGAATCTATGATCTTGCTTTCGGCTTCGTCGGCATTCTGTTGTGGACATGGGTGTCGATTATCTGGCGTGATCGAGCGTTGATCATGCTGAATGCAATATCTGGTTTCATGTTAGCGGTAACGCTTTTGAGGGAAATGTAATGTACAAGTATTACAAGCAACAAATGACTATTCGTGATTTTCTCGAGGAGTATTATCGTAACATCGACGTTCAGCCCGTGGGTCAACGTCTTGATACCGAACTGACGCTTGAGAGCGGTAGTCGCGAAACGAAAGCCCAAGGAATCATTGGCTCGATACTGCGAGGCATTGATCTCGGTCAGATCACCCTGCACGAAGTCTGGCGCGATGACTTTAAGTACGAGAGCATCGATGGTGGTCATCGTAAGCGTTATATCAAGGCTTTTTATAATGACGAGTTTCGTGTGGATGGCAAGTTCTATCGTGACTTGACTCAAGAAGAGAAAAAAATGTTTCTGAACACGGAGCTTACTTTCTGCATTTACACGAGTCTGAAAGTGTGGGACATTGGCTATATCTTCCGTTCGCTCAATAAGACGACCGACGTGAACCATCAAGAGATGCTTAACTCGTACGGCAACATTCCGATTGCGAATGCGATTCGTGAGATGGTGCGTCCAGTTGCTCGTGTCAACAATAAGTATCACAGCCTCTTTGAGTACACGCAACGTGAGGGCAAGCCTCGCAACTTTATCAACTTGCAGTTCGACAACAAGCGGCTTCGAATCGATGAGATTGTAGCCCGCATCTACTATCGCTACTATGATGGTGGTGGTCTGGGACGGTCTGACGATCTAGCCCTTGAAGAAATGTACGAGTCAAATCTGAGTCAAGAAGAAGTTAAGAAGTTGACTGCTAAGGTCACCAAGTGTCTTAACTTTCTTGAAGACATGGCTGTTATCCGAAAGCGTTATAACACCTCAGCACTCAGTGGGAAAGAGTTTTCACTCTTCACTCGTATTTGGATGTACATGGAGCAAGAGTATGGCACGTTCAAAATCAATGACAATGAGCAGTTCTATCTGACAGTTGCTCAACAAGCCGCTGAGTTCTTCAAGCCCTATGACAGTCAAGAGCCAGCACTGCAAGAAGCCTCGCCGTTTGATGCAAATAAAACTAGAGGTCAGCAGTTCAATGATTCTCTCGGCGAGCATGGCAAGTCACAGCGAAATCGTGAAGCAATCTTCACCACGTTGATGTGGTTAATCGAGCGAATCGATATGACCTCGCTTGTCACTCTGAAAGATCCGAAGCGACTCTTTCCTCGCGAGTGGCGTGAGGCTCGACTTGCTGAACAAGGCTTCAAGTGTGCAGTTGACGGTAAGCCTCTGACTATGGAGAATGCTCAAGGCGGGCACATCATCTCTCATGCCAATGGCGGTCTTACGACCTATGATAATCTGGCGATGATTAGCACCGAGCATAATCGCAAGATGGGATCGATGTCGCTTGAGAAGTATAAGGAACTGCTTGCGATATAGCAAAATGTTCTAAAAAAGAGTTGCATTTGTTTTGAAAATATCGTATACTACTTAAGTAGTTTGAGATTAATCCTCTAGGAGATACATTATGGCACATATGGTAGAAACAATGGCTTACGCGGGCGAAGTGCCCTGGCACGGACTCGGCGTAGCAGTTCCCGCAGACTTGTCGCCCCGTCAGATGATGGAGAAAGCAGGCTGTGACTGGCAAGTTCGCAAAGAGGTCATGACGACCGCCAGCGGCGTTCAAGTCGAAAGCAAGCAAGCCTTGGTTCGCTCAAGTGACAACTCGATCCTTGACGTGGTTGGTGACAACTGGGAGCCTGTGCAGAACATTGAAGCGTTTGACTTCTTCAATGAGTACTGTGCGGCTGGTGACATGCAGATGCACACTGCTGGCTCGCTCGCTGACGGCAAGATTGTCTGGGCTCTAGCGAAAGTCAACGAGTCGTTTGACGTGTTGGGTGACGACCAGGTCGATTCGTACCTGCTGTTCTCTAACCCACATCAATACGGCAAGTCGCTGAACGTGCGGTTCACTCCCATCCGTGTGGTGTGCAACAACACGTTGACTCTCTCGCTCAGCCAGACGGCTAAGAATGAGGTCGTTCTGAATCACCGTCGAGCGTTCAATCCTGACATGGTGAAAGAGCAACTGGGTATCGCCCACGAGAAGTTCGCTCAGTACAAGGAGATGGCTCAGTTCTTGGCCAAGAAGACTGCGAAGCTTGAGGACGTTGTTATCTACCTCAACGAAGTCTTCCCTGTCGCCAACTCTAAGGGTCGGGCTGTCGATTCGTACGCTGATCTGAGCCGCACTGCGAAGCAAGCCTTCGACGTGCTTGAGACTCAGCCCGGTGCTGACATGGCGATGGGTACCTGGTGGAACGCCGTGAATGCGGTCACCTACCTCACTGACCACAAGCTGGGTCGATCTGCTGACACTCGTATGCAGTCCGCTTGGTTCGGGTCAAATCAGGCTAAGAAGGTCAAAGCAATGAACCTAGCCGTCGAAATGGCGGCATAAGGTCCGCTCTGGGGAGGCTCGCGGTCATGGGAAGACGTGATCGGCCTCCCCCTTTTTTATGCTTTTTCGTTATGTTCTTATAACAAAATAGTCTAAAAAACCTCAAAAAAGTGTTGACGATGTTCCGAAATCATGAGACAATTACCCCGTAATTGAGAGAGGAGAGTTGTGATGTCAGAAGTCTTTACTTTGCCCCCCATGAGCGAGCGTCCTATCTGCTCGGTCCCTGGTTGTGGTCGTACTGCTCAACCGTCAGGTAAGCGAGGCGAGATTCGCTGGCGGCGTCCCAAGTGGATGAAAGAACAGTTTCCTGAGTCTGAGGGCTATGCTTGTAACAAGCACCACT
>Ga0255766_10000038_pt1 | contig 120422 bp, 118 predicted proteins | sample 071ome_23_FD_179966 | JGI IMG/M metagenome (GOLD analysis project Ga0255766, IMG submission 179966) | Coastal salt marsh microbial communities from the Groves Creek Marsh, Skidaway Island, Georgia - 071403BT metaG (version 2) | ecosystem: Environmental > Aquatic > Marine > Intertidal zone >...
ATGTCAAATGGTGATGCTGGTATTTCCGAGCTGTCAGTGGAGTCTGATGACTCAGTTGTTTCAGATGTTTCAGATGTTTCATTAGGATCAAAAACTGTAATTTTAACTTCATCATAGATCATATTAAAAGATAAATCGTAGACTTGTATAATCAGAATATAAACCCCAAAATTTAGTATATCGATATTTAACATGAGGACACCATTTTCCCATGATGTAGTTGGGATGTATATGGAACCATTTAAAGTTACATTATACACGTGAGGTCTCAAGTCATATAGGGTATAGATAATTGTTTGATTTACACTACCTACAGGATATGTGATATCTGATGAATAATTAATTGTTGGAGCGACTGTATCTTGAATAGTGATTGTAATTGTATCTTGAATTATATCCCCACTGCTGTGATTAAGAAGTAGTGTATAAACATATACGCCAATGTCCAAATTAAATATTTGAATAGAAATTCGATCATTAATATTTTCTGTCACGTTTTGTAGTAGAGTTTGATTGAGATAAAGAGTATATGAAGTAAAATTTTGATTTAGCAGTTGCCATTCAATTGTGGTATTTTCGAAACCATATTCAAGATTTAAATCTGATGGAAATGTTATTGTTTCTGATACAAATAATAAAACTTGATCTGTGGTATTTAACATGAATAGATCGTATAAAGTAATCTCAAAAAGATAAACGCCTGCATCTAATTCGATTATATCATAAATTATAGATCCATTATCCCATGAGATATCTTCTATTACAAGTGAACCATTAATTTTTAGATCGTAAGTATGAGGTTCAAGATCTCCTACAGTCCAATTTAATGTATATCCAATTGCACCAGATAAAATGTATAAATCATCTGGAGAAGTTATGTCTGGTGCTTGATTATCATAATAACCACCATCAGTAATGGACCATCCGAAAGTATCAATAATATACTGACGAGATGAATTAGAATTTATAGAGTATGTAGATAAACCTGCATGAAATGTTACGCTAATTTGCAATTCTAATTGACTCCATTTAATTAATATTTGATCGTAAATTAGTGTATCCAATTTGACATTAAGAAATATATTTGTCATTTCTGTTACCGAAGAGACATTCCAATTTGAAATATTATATTTGAATGAAATTGCTCCTTGAAATGTTGAATGCATGTCGGTGACTTTTGAAACATCCCAATTTGAAATATCTTGATTAAAACTTTCTGCGTTTAAAAACATAGATCTAATTGTTGTCAACGAAGAAGTATTCCAATTACCTATAGCACCGTTGAAAGAAGAAGCTCCTTGAAACATTTGTCGCATACCAGTAACTGATGATGTATCCCAGTTGTTTAAATCTTGATCAAATAATGTCGCGCCATAAAACATTTGATACAGAGTTGTTACTTGAGAAGTATTCCAATTATTTAGGTCTTGATTAAATGATGTTGCTCCTTGAAACATTTGATACAGAGTTGTTACTTGAGAAGTATTCCAATTTCCTACATCTCCATTAAAAGAAGAAGCTGATTGGAATGTGCCATAAAAATCTGTTACTTGAGAGGTATCCCAATTATTTAGGTCTTGATTGAAATTATCGGCACCATTAAACATATTTCGCATAGTTGTAACTTTTGAAGTATCCCAATTTCCGATATCTTGATTAAATGAATTTGCTTCAGAGAATGCTGACCACATATTAGTAACTGACGAAGTGTTCCAGGTAGTTATATTTCGATTAAAATTACCCGCATTTTTAAAAATATCTTTTATACTCGTTACTGAAGAGAGATCCCAATTATCTAAATGTTGATTAAATGCTGATGCCCACTCAAATGTACTATCCATTTTAGTTACTTTAGAAGTATCCCAATCATTTAATGGTTGATTAAATGAGGTTGCAGATCTAAAAGTATCACTCATTTGTGTTACTTTTGAAGTGTCCCAATCACCTATATCTTGGTTAAATGAAGTTGCGTCAAAAAATACACTATTCATTTGTGTTACTTTAGAAGTATCCCAACCATTTAATGGTTGATTAAATGAGGTTGCAGATCTAAACATTTGATTTAAAGATGTAGCTGAAGACATATCCCAATTATTTAATGGTTGATTAAATGAGGTTGCAGATCTAAACATTTGATTTGGATATGCAACATTTGAAACATCCCAATCGCCAATAGCACCGTTGAAAGAAGTGGCTCCTTGAAACATTTGTTGCATATTAGTAACTTTTGAAGTATCCCAGTCGTTTAGATCTTGATTAAATAAAGTTGCTCCATAAAACATTTGATACATAGTGGTTACAGATGAAACGTCTAAGTTGTTTAGATCTTTATTAAATCCAGTTGCAGATCTAAACATTTGGTACATAGTGGTTACAGATGAGGTATCCCATGAGTCAATATCTTGATTAAATGAAGTTGCTCCAAAAAACAATGCCCACATACTTACTACATTCCCAGTATCCCAATTGTTCAAAGGTTGATTGAATGCTATTGCTAAATCAAAGATACCTCCCATAGTAGTAACTGATGAAATATTCCAATTGTTCATAGGTTGATTGAAAGTCCCAGTACTTCTAAATGTCTTGAATAATGATGTAACTTTCGAAGTATCCCAATTATCAAGAGATTGATTAAAATTAGTGGCTCCCTCAAATGTTCGTTCTAAAGTAGTAATTGTGGATGTGTTCCAAGAGTTCATTGAACCATCACCACCAAGGTTAGTACAACTTCTGAAAGTCTGATAAAATGAAGTCGTACTACTAAGATCAGGTGCATCAATGGCGGTAAGCACTAAATTGTTGGCACCATAAAAATGACTGTTAGTATTACCAAAACTAAATGATCCCCATTGAATAATTTCTAATAATTTATTTCGATCTCCACCATTATTGAAACGCCATCCATCTAAAGTCCCAGTTATTGTAAGATTGTAAATACCTGATGTAGTATAGGTATGTGTAATTTCAGATTGATCCCATGATGTAATTGTATCTGAATTTCCATCACCCCAATCTACATCAAAATTATATGTACCACTTTCAATCAATGGAAGAGTTATTTGTGTAGAATTAGATAAGCCTGCAATTGCGGTATTCCAAATAGACAAAAATGCATTTGCATTATCTAACTTAAGATAAGAATTCAATTTAAAATCAGGTTGGTGATTGTATAAATTATTAGTTTCTAATACAATATGAGTATCATCTTCTTCATTTGATGATATATCTTGATTTTGAGGATTAATATTAAGGGTAGGCTCATGAATATTTTTTAATTGATTGAAGTTTGATTTTAATTCATCATTTATATTTTTAGTATTTTCAATATAGTATGATTTTTCCTGAGATTCAATAGTTCTATTATTTTGATCATCTGAATTTAATTGTGAAGATGAAACTAAGATAGAGGAGGTAAGTAAAACAAAAAGGATAACACTTAATATTTTACGATTAATTTTCATTATATAGATCAAATTCACGATAATATTTAAAAATATATAACATTGAACGTTACGGTTATAGAAATAGAATTTTGATTTTAATGAATAAATACAATATCCATTTAGAATTAAGGTAAAAATTTTTACTTTAATGCATAATGATGAAAAATATATTAAGGATTTATTAAATATAAATAAAGTTAGTAATATGGATTATGCATAATTAATTGTTTTTAGCGCCTCTATACAACATATATAATTGTTTAATTAAAATACTAAAAAGGTAAGAAAATTATAACCTTACATATACTTTTTAAAGTAGAAATTATATTACGTTATAGGGATTAACATGACAGATGTAACCATGATTAATTTAAAAATCTTAAGACTCTTAGGTGAGGGCGACTCAAAGACACCAAGTCAAATTATAGTGAAATTACCTGAACATTCAAAGAAAGATATTAAATATTCAATCAGAAGGTTAAGAGAAAAAGGTCTAATAAAAGTAATACCAAATTTATTAGACATGAGAAGAGTTTTCTATCAATTATCCGAACCAACTGAAGTTTCTTTTGAAGGAGTTAAAGTGAAACAAGAAGAACTAAGTCTATTTATGGAATTATCAAACTCAACCATAACCCCAAATGCCACATTAAAAGATATGCAGACTGCAGCTAATGTTTAATTATTGTCATTTATTAATTAAGAACAAACAATACAATAGAAACTATCTAAATTGAGTAAATTTGTAAATATTTGTGATACCTGCAGAGGTTTATACAGAAAGAAGAAAAAAATTAATGAAATTATTGGGGACGGGAGTAATTGTGATACCTCCAAATCCAAAAATGAAATACTCTCAAGATAAATATTTCAAGTATAGACCCAATTCAAATATATTTTACTTATCAGGAATGATACAAGAAGATACAATAATTGTATTGGACAACATTTCTAAAAAATCATATTTATTTTTATTAGATCAAGATCATGATTACCAGCGTTGGCACGGTAGGAAAATAGATAGGGAATATGCAGGAGAATTATCAAATTTCATTTTTGTATATCCAATACATGAGTTAAAACAAAAATTATTAGAATTACTCAAGTCAGAAGATACCTTGTATTATCAATCAGGTGTAAATTTACAGTATGATAGAATAATTGAAGAGGTTGAAAATGAAATTGAAATTAAAATAAAAGACCCCTCCCCATCAATTGATACATTAAGATTATTTAAAGATGAATATGAAGTAGAGTTATTAAAAAAATCTGCGAGTATAACTGTAAATGGCCATTTAGAAGCTATTAGGAAAACAAAAATCGGAATGAGAGAACATGAAATTGAGTCAATATATACAGGATATTTCCACTTTAATGGAGCAATTTTACCCATGCATCAAGCTATTGTCGCAAGTGGCGAGAATGCAATTTATTTACACCATATGGCATTTACAAGACAAATTCAAGATGGAGATTTAATTTTAGTAGATACAGGTTGTGAATATATGGGCTACACAACAGATATAGCTCGAACTTGGCCAGCCAATGGAAAGTATTCAAAAAGTCAAAAAATGATTTATGAAATTGTACTAAGGACTCATAAGATATGTTTAGAGAAGGTAAAACCTTATGTCAAATTCAGGGACATACATGAAACTGCAGTGATGGAATTAACAAAAGGATTGATAGAACTTAAAATTATAAATGAGTCATTGGAAGATGCGATTAACAATGAAAGCTACAAAAAATATTTCATGCACTATATTGGACATTTTATTGGATTGGATGGCCATGATAGTTTAACGACAAATCGAGAGGAAATTACATTGACACCTGGAATGACAATCACTATTGAGCCAGGACTTTATATTTCGGACGAAAAAGACATACCAGAAATATTTAGAAATATAGGAATAAGAATAGAGGACAATTTGTTAATAACAGAAACAGGAATGATAAATTTGTCTAAAGACTTACCTATTGAAATTGAAGAAATTGAGAATTTAATGATTAAGTAATACAAAAATGATTAAGAATTTTTTAAAATCTCTTTCAAATCTACTATTGAGGGCACTATTAATGGATCAATATTGGTTAATTCAGCAATTTTAACTGAAATATAATCCAATTGCCAAGTTAAATCTAATTGTGATACTAACAAATCATCATATATAGACGACATTTCGATAACATCACCTACTTTATCGATATTATTTCGAAGAAAATCAATATGAATTGTGGTACGAGTATTTTCAATTGGACTTCTTAATAAAAATAACAAAATTTCATCTGAGGATTTTGAGTCAAATCCCACAATACCATTATGTGAAAACTCTGGGCTAATAAAAAAAGCAGAATGGACCTTTGAATTTTCATTTAGTTGACATCTAAATCTCAAACCCACATTTGAAAATGAAGAGGCACTAATTATGATAGGAAATTTAGTGACAATGCGATTACTTATTTTATCTAAATCATCTAAATTCATAGATTTTGATGAATTTGAAATTTGAGTTAACTGTGTAGAGCTGATTGCAGGGATCATTAATGATTGGTGGACCAATCCAAATAAAGAACCAAATAAATATGGAAATGCTACTCTTGGAGCAATACCTTCAGGTACAGCGATAAATTTTAGTGAATGAGTTTTTGCCAATTCTTTCATTTTACCTCCAGAGCTAATACAAATTGGTTTCAATCCCATCGAAATTAGTTGTTTCATGGAAGATAAAGTTTCTTCAGTATTTCCGGAATATGAAATGACTATACTATGCCATTCATCATTGACAAAAGATGGTATCTCGTAATCTTTATTTACGTAAATTTGTTTGGATGAATATTGTTGTGCAATGATATAGATATAATCTGCAGATATTCCAGACCCACCCATACCACATATTATCAGTTTATCAAAGTCAATTGAAGATGTTTTTGATACTAATTGGCTATCTATGAAATTTTGTCCAGATTTTTTTATTTCCGCATATAGGTCGAGGTATATCTCTTTAGGAACAGACACATATACCACTTTAAATTATGATTTAAAATAATTTATGATCAAGTTCAGTATCAGACTAAATATAAATTGATGGCAAAAGCGATATATTAATACATTTAGCGCTAATGATTTTTCACTAGAACAATTAATTAGAGCGTCTTAAGGTATAATTGTAATTTAAATAATATTTTTTTAAATATTAAAGACCCAATCAATGTGTTTTATGATAAAAATATGATAAAATGTATAATATATTATGATATTTCGTGGCATTAAAATAATTGAGAAATTTACATCATTAGTAATGACACTAAAAGTAGGAATTAATGGATTTGGTCGAATAGGCAGACTAGTTTTAAGACAATTAATGAAAATGCAAAAAGATGGAAGAAATATAGATGTGGTTGGAATAAATGATTTAGCACCTATTGAGACATTGGCACATCTTTTTGAATTTGATAGCGTACATGGAAGATTTGATGGCACTGTTGAAGTAGATACAGAGCACATGATATTAAAAATAAATGAGGATGATTTTCAAACATTTTCAGAGAGAGATCCCTCAAAATTACCATGGGGGAAATTGAACACAGATATTGTAATAGAATGTACAGGTTTTTTTAGAGATAAAGTTGGAATGATGAAACATTTAGAGGCAGGAGCGAAAAAGGTCATACTATCTGCACCGGGTAAAGATGTAGATATAACTATTGTCATGGGAGTTAATGATGAGCTATATGATAAAAATAAACATAATCTGATATCTAATGCGAGTTGTACTACTAATTGTCTTGCTACGACTATAAAGGTGTTAGATGATAGTTTTGGATATTTGAGTGGCACTATGACAACCATTCACGCATATACAAATGATCAAAATATGTTAGATGCAGTGCATAAAGATTACAGACGAATGAGGGCAGCAGCCGTTAACATGATACCGACTACAACAGGTGCATCAGATGCGGTAGGATTAGTTTTACCTCACCTTAAAGGAAAAATTGATGGATTAGCAGTTAGAGTTCCAACCCCAAATGCATCATTAGTTGACATGACATGTAGACTAAAAGGAAGAGTAAGCAAATCAGATTTAGAACAAGCATTTAGATTTGCATCTGAAAATAATATGAAAAATATTTTAGATTATGAATGGAGAAGTTTGGTATCATCAGATTTTATAGGAAATCCTAATTCTAGTATTGTCGACTTCCCTACTTTGAAAGTTATAGAGGAAGCCGATGATTCAACGTTAGTAAAAGTGCTTAGTTGGTATGACAATGAATGGGGATATTCTGCGAGAACTGCAGATTTAGTATGGATGATTTATGAACAAGGGTTTTAAAAAATAGGCGAGAAAAATGGCAAGTAGAAATTTACCTGAAAGAATAAGTAGACTAAATGAGTTGACATCCAATTTGTGGTGGTCATGGAACCATGAGGGAAGAGAATTGTTTAGACAATTAGATAGACAGTCATGGTTAAGGACACGCCATAATGCATATAGGATGCTTAATGAGATTTCAGATGAAGTTCTATTAGCAAAATCTAATGATGAAGATTTTTTAAAATATTATGATGATACGATTATTGCGTATGATAAATATTTAATGAAAGACCAAAAGTGGTATTCAAAAAATTATGAGCTAAATAATCACCACATAGCATATTTTAGTATGGAATTTGGGATACATCAATCATTACCAATTTACTCGGGCGGATTAGGAGTTTTGGCAGGAGACACTATAAAGGAAGCATCGGATTTGGGAGTGCCAATGGTTGCAATAGGATTTCTATATGGAAGAGGGTACTTCACTCAACGAATTCCTTCACATGGTTGGCAAGAAGCAATTTCAGAACCAATTAATATGGAAAATGTTCCTCTAAAGGTTGTGAAAGACAATAATGGGGATCTTTTAAAGCTAAAGGTGACTGTTGGAAATGATATTATCAAAGTAATTGCCTGGCAATTAAAAGTAGGAAATGTTGAACTCTATTTATTAGATACAGACATAAATGATAACAAACCATGGTATAGGACATTATCCCATAGGCTATATGGTGGAGATCAAGAAATGAGGATAAATCAGGAAATCGTATTGGCAATAGCAGGAGAAGAATTATTACACGAGCTGAAATATCAACCTAAAGTATGGCATCTAAATGAGGGACATTGCGCATTCATATCAATCAAAAGAATGTTACGAGAGATTGAACAAGGGTTAGATTATACAGATGCATTTGAAATCGTGAAAAAATCAACTGTATTTACAACACACACCCCTGTACCAGCTGGACATGATGCGTTCCCATTAGATTTAGTTGAAAATAAATTAAATTATCTGATAGATAGATTAGGGATAGATAAAAAACAATTTTTTGATTTAGGCGTTAACATTGAAGGAAATGATAATAGATTCAATATGACTATTTTAGGAATAAATACAGCACATATTGTCAATTCAGTATCCCAATTGCATTTAGAGGTTACCAAAAATATGTGGAAAGAAATACTTACTAAAAATTATGAAAATACCAAAATCATTGGTATCACAAATGGAATTCATTCCCCTACATTTATAGCAGGCAAAATGAGGAAATTATATGAAAAATACATATCTGAAAATTGGATTGATGAAATAGATAATCAAATGATTTGGGATAACCTTGATCAAATCCCTAATAATGAATTTTGGGATTCCCATATGAAAAATAAAATTAGACTAATTGAATATATAAGAGAATATGCAAGAAGAAAAAGAAAAAATAAACAAATTGGTAGTGAACAAATATTGGCATCGGGTGCATTTTTAGATCCTAAAGCCTTGACAATCGGATTTGCAAGAAGATTTGCAACATACAAGAGAGCGAATTTAATATTCAAAGATATTAATAGAATACGAAAAATAATGAACAATGAGGATATGCCAGTACAAATTATATTCGCAGGTAAAGCACACCCTGCTGATGATCCTGGAAAACATTTAATCCAATCAATATATAGAGAAGCATTGTCTGAAGAAAATTTAGGGAGGGTGGCATTTGTAGAAGATTATGATTTACATTCTGCTAAATATTTAGTTCAAGGAGTAGATATATGGTTAAATACGCCATTAAGACCATATGAAGCATCTGGGACATCCGGTATGAAAGCAGCTCAAAATGGAGTTCCTCATTTTTCAACGTTAGATGGTTGGTGGGTAGAGTGTGCAAATCATGGTATAAATGGCTGGGTAATTAGCGATGGAATTGAAATGGAGAATGCAGATGAACAAAGTATGTTAGATTCTGAAAACTTATATGACATTTTAGAGAATGAAATAGTACCTTTGTATTATAATAGAGACAAGAAAAATATTCCAAATGAATGGATAAAAGTTACAAAGAAATCGATTTATGATAGTATTAGTTTGTTTTCTTCGAAGAGAATGTTGAAAGAATATGTAATGAAAATGTACAGACCCACGATTGATTAGTGATTAAGATCGCTTATTCTCAATTGTGAGTTGCTTTAATTGAGCCATATAATCAAGATTTAAGTCTTCAAATTTAAACCTCCATTGCCAATTTCCCTCAGAAGTTCCTGGTAAATTCATCCTATGAGTAGTGTCAAGACGCATGATATCCTGTAGTGTAAATATAGAGATAGCTGCTTTTGAGGAAGATGCTAATTCAAGAAAAATAGATATAATATCATTTTGAGTACTATTAGAATAATTAAAGACATGGTTTTTAATTTCTTCAGATTGGTTACCCCACCAACCTATTGTTGTATCATTATCATGAGTGCCGATATATACTACACAATTAGGAGAATAATTATGAGGTAGAAACTCATTTTTTGAGTCTTGAGTATCAGAAAATGCATAATGTAAAATTTTCATACCTGGAAATTGAAAATTATCCCTCAATTCTTTCACAGACTCTGTTATAAAACCAAGATCTTCAGCTATAAATGGTAAGTCCCCCAATTTGTCATTTATATGATGAAAAAAATCACGACCTGGACCTTTTTTCCAAGTTCCATTGATTGCATTTTGATCTTTACCTGGTACACACCAATATGCATCAAAACCTCTAAAATGATCCAAACGCAGAATATCTACTAAATTTAATGAATTTTTTATTCGGGATAGCCAAAAATCATAAATTTTAACGTATTCAAATTCCCAATTGTAAAGAGGGTTCCCCCAAAGTTGCCCGGTAGAGCTGAAATAATCGGGTGGAACACCAGCTTGATATTTAAGTGTTCGATCAGAATTTAAAAAATATAGACTTTGATTTAACCACACATCTGCAGAGTCATGGGCTACAAAAATTGGTAAATCACCAATTATAGAAATCCCATGATTTTTGGTATACATTTTAATTTTAGACCATTGTTCATAAAAAATATATTGAGTAAAATCATGAAAATCAATCTTAAAGGAAAATTCGTTTTGAAATTTAGAGACTGAAGACGATACTGGATCACGATATTTGGAGTCCCAGAGATACCAGGGTAGTTCACTATGAGCTTCTTTTAGTGCCATATAAGTTGAGTACCCACTTAACCAGTCATTATTTGTTTTTTTGAAGGCTTGAAAATTAGGATTACTGTAATCAAAGTTTCTTGATGCTTCTTTTAAAATTTTAAATTTAAATTTTTTTACCTTGGCAAAATTAATATATCGTGTATTAAATTTTTCATTTAAATTTGAGGAAGAAATTAAATTTTGTGCAATTAAATCATCAATCGATATGAGTAAAGGGTTACCTGCAAACGAAGAAAGGCTTTGATATGGACTATCACCATATCCGGTCGGCCCTATTGGCAAGATCTGCCAATATTTTTGTGCATTATCTTTTAGTAACTCTAAAAATTTGATTAAATTTTCGCCTAAATCTCCTATGCCATATTCGGATGGTATTGAGGTCGGATGTAATAATATACCTGAACCCCTTGAAAAACGAGACATCTATAGCTACATTATTGAGCTTGTGTTCAAAGTATATAAAATATACTTGATGAATAAGACGATTAAATATTTAATTTTTCATAATTCATTTAGATCTAATTTAGTTGTCAATTCTTTGTATCGATTTCTAACAGTGACTTCAGTTACTGTTGCGGCTTCAGCAATTTCTCTTTGAGTTCTACGTTCACCTTCACCCATTCCTGCAATATATAAAGCAGCTGCAGCTAATCCAGTAGGGTCTTTTCCTGTAGTTATGCCTTTACGTTTAGCCAAATTGACTAAATCTATTGCCTTTCTTGCAGTAGTTCCTGTCAATTTTAGATCGGCTGAAAAACGACTTATATAATCAGTAGGAGATGCTAAAGGGATCTTTAATTTTAACTCAACTAAAAGGAGTCGGTAACAACGACCTAACTCTTTTTTACTTATACGACTATGTTTGGCCATTTCGTCTAGAGTTCTTGGCACACGTCTTTGCCTCGCAGCGGCATAAGCAGATGCTACAACCATAGCTTCAATTGATCTACCCCTAATCAAGTTATTTCTAATAGCGTTTCGATATATCACTGATGCCGTTTCTTTGACTCCTTTTGGCAAGCCCAATTGTGAACCTATTCGATCTAATTCATTCATAGCTTGAACCAAATTTCGATCTTGGCTAGAACTTATTCGTGCCCTCGTATTCCATTTTCTTAAACGATAGAATTGAGATTTTTGATTGGGTGATAATTTATTTCCTTGACCATCTATGTTTTCACTGCCAATTTTAGTAGATAATCCTTTATCATGTAAATTTATATTCATAGGTGAGCCTATACGACTTTTTTTGGCATTGTCTACAGCATTATAAGAACGCCATTCAGGGCTATCATCGATAATTTGATCCGATATAACCATACCACATTCTGCGCAAATATAATCACCTCTTTGATAATCTTTGACTATAGTTTTTCCACCACAATCGGAACAATAATTTTTTTCATTTTCAAGGCGGTCTAATTTATCTTTTGAGTCAAAATTATTCATCATATTTCATACCCCCATATGAAATTAGATTAAAAGTTGAAGTAGTTCTTCAAATATTCGAATCTATAATCTGTTCTTTATTGAATTATTTAAATTAAACCTTCGAATATAATGAGATTACTCAAATAATTAAAGTTTGAAGATATAAATTAATAAATAACATAAATTAGTTATTTATGGTATAACATACTAGGTGTGGAAGGCAGAAGTATATGGATCAAAACAAGCGTACAAAATTCTTAAGGGAATTATTTGGATGGTGGGAGCAAAATAAAAGAATATTACCATGGAGAGAAACCAAAGATCCGTATAAAATAATGGTATCTGAATTTATGTTGCAACAAACACAAGTGAACAGAGTTATAGATAAATACAATATATTTGTAAAAAAATACAGTAATCTTGAAAGTTTAGCAAAAAGCAAAAAAATTGACTTGCTGAAATTATGGCAAGGATTAGGATATAATAGAAGAGCATTATGGTTAAAAGATGCTGCAATTGAGATACTGAAAATGGGTAGATTCCCATCTGATAAAGAAGAATTGATAAAATTAAAAGGAATTGGAGAATATACCTCGAGAGCGATACCTATTTTTGCATTTAATAAGAATTATGCAGCAGTGGATACAAATATTAAGAAAATATTGCTATCAGAAAATTTTATTCATAGAGATGATGGAGAAAAAGAAATACAACGTTTAGCAGATAAATTAATGCCCAAAGGTAGTTCAAGAGATTATCACAATGCAATGATGGATTTGGGATCCAGTGAAAAATATAAAAATACAATTCATGTAAATCGTACAAAAATTCAGAAATTTAAGAATTCAAATAGGCAAGTACGTGGTAAAATAATTAGTATTTTGGTGAATAATCCAATTATAAATTATGATACTTTGTTTAAAGAAATAAAAAAAGATATGATATATTTTGATCAATTAAGATTTGATAAAATAATTGAAAAATTAGAAAAGGATAAATTAATAACTTTTGATGGAAAGAAGATTACAATAAATTAATTATTTAAATTAATGTTTAATAAAAATAATGTATTCTCAAGATATGATTAGGAGCTTTGGTAATTATATCTGAGAGAGAGGTTGCATTAAAATTAGACGAGGATGATAAATTAAAGCATTTTAGAGAAAAATTCCATTTCCCTGATTATGTAGATGATATAATATATCTTAATGGAAATTCTTTAGGATTACAACCGAAAGATACCGAAAAATATGTTTTGAAAGAACTTAAAGACTGGAAAAAATACGGTGTAGAAGGGCATTTTGAGTCTGAAACACCATGGTTACCTTATCATGAATTTTTATCTAAACCTATGGCAAAAATAGTTGGTGCGATGGAAGATGAAGTAGTCATAATGAATACCTTGACTGTGAATTTACATTTACTCATGGTTTCATTTTATAATCCAAAAGGAAAGAGGAATAAGATTTTAATAGAAAAATCAGCTTTCCCCTCAGATATATATGCGATAAAGTCACAAATACAATTTAGAGGATTAGATCCAAAAGAGGTATTAATCGAATTAGAAAATGATATGGATGTAGAGATCAGTAATCAAAAAATAAAAGAAATAATTGAGATGAATAAAGATACATTATCATTAATTATGTTGGGAGGAGTCAACTATTATAGTGGTCAAACATTTGACATGAAATCAATCGTTGAATGGGGCCATAACTATGGAATTACAGTTGGATTTGATTTAGCACATGCAGTTGGAAATGTTGAATTAAATTTACATGATTGGAACGTAGATTTTGCAGTATTCTGCACATATAAATATTTAAACTCAGGCCCAGGAAGTGTTGGAGGAGTATTTATTCATAGAAAAATGATAAACAAAAATGTGCATAGATTCGCAGGTTGGTGGGGACATGATAAAGAAACTAGATTTTTGATGGAAGAGAACTTCAAACCTATTAATACAGCAGAGGGATGGCAATTAAGTAATCCTCCAATATTGTCATTAGCAGCAATTTTAGCATCTATGGAAATATTCGAAGAGGCTAAAATGATAAATTTAATAGAAAAAAGAAAAAAAATGATTAAATTTGCAAGGGAAATATTGTTAGAGTTAGATGATAAAATTATAATTATTACTCCAAATAACAATTTATCAGGTTCTCAACTATCAATTAGAATTTTGAATCACGCAAAAGAAATTTATCAAAAATTAAAAGATAATGGAGTTGTTTGTGATTGGCGAGAACCAGATATAATCAGAGTCGCCTTTGTACCGCTTTATAACTCATTTATGGACATATTAAAATTTAAAGAAATATTGATGAAAGTGTTAAAAAGAGAAAGTTAATTTATTCTTTAAAATGTATATATTTTAATGATGGTTGTAATAAAGATTTGTGGAAAAATTTGATTATGTCATAATAGGTGGCGGTTTAGCAGGATCATTAATGGCAACTATGTTAGGACAGAGAGGTTATAATGTAACATTATTTGAGAGAGGGAAGGATATTAGAGACATCAAATATGAGGGAGGAAGGTCTATTAATTTAGCACTATCCCATCGAGGATTGGCAGCATTGGACAAAATAAATGCAAGAGACAAAGTACAATCAATGTTAATTCCAATGAAAGGAAGAATGATACATGACGCAGATTATGAGATAAAGTATCAATCATATGGAAAAAATGATTCTGAAGTAATAAATTCTGTATCGAGAGTGGATTTAAACAGGTTCTTATTGAATGAAGCTGAAAAATTAAAAACTGTATCTCTTATTTTTGAACATAAATGCTTGTCATTTAGTGATATCGATAACTCAGTTACTTTGGAAAATAAAAACAATGAAATAATAAAAATATTCCCTAAAGCAATTATTGCTTCTGATGGAGCGGGCTCTGCAATAAGACAATCTATGATGAGAATGGACAAATTTAATTATTCTCAAAATTTTATGAACTACGGTTATAAGGAATTAGAAATCCCTTCAGGCCCAAATAATGCACATCTATTAGATAAAAATGGGTTGCATATTTGGCCAAGAACTCATGAAGGAATTCCTTTTGTAATGATTGCATTACCGAATACAGATGGATCATTTACTGTAACTTTATTTTCCCCACATGAAGGAAATGCGGGTTTTAGTAGTTTACTTGAAGATGACAAGATAAATGAATTTTTTGATTTACATTTTAAAGATATAAAAGATTTAATGCCGAATCTAGTTCATGATATGAAAAATAACCCAACAGGAAATTTAGGTACTATAAAGTGTGAACCATGGAATAAAGGAAATGCAGTATTAATTGGAGATGCGGCTCATGCAATAATCCCATTTTATGGACAAGGAATGAACGCAGCTTTTGAAGATTGTAAAGAATTATTAGAGTTAGTAGAAAGTGGAAAGGAATGGGGCGATATTATCAATGAGTTTTCAATAAAAAGGAAACCAAATGGTGATGCAATTGCACAATTATCTTTTGATAACTTTTTGGAAATGAGAGATGGTGTTGCTGATGGAGCATTTTTGGAGAGGAAAAATATTGAATTAAAACTATATGACACGTATGATGACATTATATCAAAATATGCGAGTGTGACATTCCATCCAGAATTAGAATATCATATTGCTAAAAGAAATGGAGATATTATGGAAGAAATAATATTAGAGGCACAAGATGAGTTTAAAGAAACTTTACTTGAAAAATTAGATTTGATAAGAGAACGAATATTAACAAAATATGATATGCTTATTGATTAAATTTTTATTCAAAATAAATAATAATTAAATTCTGAAGCTAAATGAATGTAGATGAGCATAAAATAAAACCCCCAATGGCTGAAAGAAAGAGACATATGGTGTCAATTCATGAACAAAAATGGAATGATTCATATTATTATATGAGAGAGAAAGAAAACCAAGATGTTATCGATTATCTAAATCAAGAAAATGAATATACTTCAAAAGTCATGAAAGATACAGAGAAATTGCAATCAGATTTATTCAAAGAAATGAAAAATAGAATCAATGAAACAGATCAAACTGTACCTACAAAAGAAGGGAATTATTATTATTATTCAAGAACTGAAAAAGGAAAAAATTATTCAATATATTGTCGAAAATTTGAGACAATGGAAGCGAAAGAGGAGGTATTATTGGATATGAATAAAATTAGTGATGGAAAAAAATATTCAAGGTTAGGAGGTTTAGATATAAATTTTCATCATGATTTAATGGCATATTCGATTGATGAAACAGGAGCAGAGGTATATACAATCTATGTTAAGGATTTGAAATCAGGAAAAACATTGGATTATAACATAGAAAACACAGGAGGGAGAGTATTGTTTTCTACAGATAATAAATTATATTATAACACAATCGATGAGATAAAAAGAAGTTATAGGATATTTCAGCATTCAATCAGAAGTTCAGATCCGGATTTACTAATATATGAAGAAGAAAATAAAGAATTTGGAGTAGGAGCGTTTCTATCATCGGATAAAAAATTCTTATTCATTGAGTCTTATGGAAGGGAAAGTAGTGTGGTTAAATATATCGATTTGGAGGATGCAACAAATTCAGTAATATCTTTTAATCATCAAAAGGACCAAGTTGAATTTGATGTAGATCATCATGGTGGTTATTTTTATTTTATAACGTCAGATAATGCAATAAATTTTAGATTTTGCAGAACAAAAGTTGGAAAAAATGATGCTGCAAATTGGGACGAATTGGTCCCAACCAATACAAATCGTAGACTAAAGTCAATAAAGTTATTTGAAAGTTTTGGAGTATTAGAATATAGAGAAAATGGAATATCAGGAATACGTATTTTTAATATAGAGACCTTTAGTGATCATAGTATAAAATTTCATGACGATGTATATGTGGTTGGTTTAGGGGCGAACCCTAATTTCAAAACTAATTTGTTGAGAGTAAGATATTCGTCTCCTGTAACACCATCAACGGTATATGATTATGATATTGAAACAAAAATGCTTTTAGAAAAGAAAAAGGAAATTATAAATAAATACAACAAAGATGATTTTGTAGTTAATAGGAAATACGCACTTGCAAGAGATGGTGAAAAAATTCCGTTAACAATTGTTTCCAAAAAAGAAAATCAAGGAACAAGTCCTTTACTTTTATATGGTTATGGAAGTTATGGAATTACAATAGAACCTAATTTTAATTCAAAGATAATTTCATTGCTTGAACGGGGGATAGTATTTGTAATCGCTCATATAAGAGGAGGAGGGATGTTAGGAAAAAAATGGTATCATGATGGAAAATTGTTAAAGAAAAAAAATACGTTTTATGATTTTATTGATTCTGCTAAATTTTTGATACAAAATGGGTATACCTCATCTGAAAAATTAGCGATACAAGGAGGATCAGCAGGAGGCTTGTTAATGGGAGCAGTAACAAATATAGAACCTCAATTATTTAAATCAGTAGTAGCTCAAGTACCATTTGTAGATGTGATAAATACCATGTTAGATGATAGTATTCCTTTGACGACTTTTGAATATTTAGAATGGGGAAATCCTAATGATTTAGAATATTTTGAATATATGATGAGTTATTCTCCTTATGACCAAGTAGGTATTAATTCGAAGTATTATCCTAACATGTTGGTCATGGCAGGTTTAAACGATCCAAGAGTTCATTACTGGGAGCCTGCAAAATGGGTAGCCAAACTGAGAAAGATAAAAAAAGACAATAATGTATTACTGCTTAAAACTAATATGAGTGCTGGGCATGGTGGATCATCTGGGAGATATGATTATTTGAAAGAAGTTGCATTTGTATATTCATTTTTGATAAAGACAATATCATGAATATGATTGTGAAATTTTAATTTAATCCTCTTTGATTTTTTAGAATATTGATTAATATTTGAATTTCATTGTCATAAAAATTTCCTTTGGTAATATAATCAAGCCCATTATTTAATACAAATCTTAATTCAAGGAAACCCATGAAAGTTGATCTCCACATGACATTAGATAGCATTGAGAGATCAAAATTGAAAACATTATTTGTGTGATGATATAAGTAAAATTTGGTTTCTGTGATAATTATTGTTTTCCTAAAATTCCTAGCTAAATACCATCCTCTTAATAACATAGGAATTCCTATGACTATTCCGATAATTGTTAGACTAATAACCCCTCCCAAAATTAAATGCTGCCGAATATGACTTCTTTTAACCTGATATCCAGTTGCGAATATTACTTTTTCTCCTTTAAATATATCATTAGGATTAGGAAAAGCGTTCATATATTATTATAAGACATGTAATATATACATTTTATTCAAAAGGAAAATAAAAGTGATTAAAACGGTTAATTAATTTGAATTATTATACTCTAAAGCAGATAATAAATCAATTTTACGTTTTTTAAATTCTTGATGTTTGTTAGGAACTTTATAGTGTAAAATCAAAAAACCGATAACCAAAAAGAATGCCATTCCAAATATTGCAACTCGATATGAGTTAGTTAAATTAAAATCTAAAATGGACTCTCCAAAAATAAGTAATCCTGCCCAAATAAGGGGCCCAAATGCAGAGGAAATTTTACCTGAAAATTTTGTAATACCAAAATACCTTCCAATTTCTTTTTCTGATGGAACTAACTCTAATACCATTTGTCTTTGTGAAATCCATATACCTGAAAATGCGGGTCCCATGAGAACAGCAATAATGTAAACTGTGTTGATAGGCAAGGTATATTCAAAAGATCCAATTATAATGGGCAAATCTATGAAAACAGCAATTAACAAACTTAAAGTCCAGATTATACCGATGACTTGGAATGCTCTCTTTGCGCCGTAACTATCAGCGATTTTACCTATAAAATATGAAAATAAAACAATACTGGCTCCAAAAAGTATAGAGATATTGAGTACAATATCCTCATTTAAGTTCAAACCATCACGAAAATATGCGGCATTAATTAAAACAAATAAATTTGCAAAATCAGTGATGATAAAACATGCAAGAATGTAATATAACATGCCTCTGTTCTCATCTTTAATCGAAATAAAAGTATCTTTCAATTCCTTAAAGCTTGATTTAATTAATTCTTTGAATTTAACTGGAGATTTATCAATTAAGGCAGCATCATTTGAGTTAGTGCTTAATGATGCCCAATCTATTTCGTTGACTAAAATCATGGGTAATGAAAATACAAAAAAACCACCTATAATCAAATATATCAATTCCGGAAAATAACCTAATGTTAAGGGGCCTTGTAGCGGATCGGCATTTGGAGCATTTGAAGAAAGAAATGCTGCATAAACAATTACAAAACCACCACCAAGGTAACCTATCGCCACCGCAATTGATGATAATTGTGCTTCTCTTCCTGGTGGAACAACGCCTTGTAATTGTGAGTCATAAAACACTTGAGCCCATTGATAAAATATCATTGATATTGAAAATACGACCAATAAAACATAAATATTTGATGCAATACTAAAAAAATAAGTCGAAATTATTGCTATAGCTGTGAAAACTAGGAGAAATCGTTTACGTTCATTTAATACATCACTGATGGAGCCTAAAATAGGTAACATAATTGCCATGAATATAGATGACACTGAGAGAGTAATTTGAAACATGTTATTTGCTTCGATATAAGATAAACCATTTTCTTGTCCTTTGACTAAAACCCATGATAGGGCCATCAGTTGTAAAATGCCTCCTGCATAAAATGTATTAGCAACGTCATAAGATAGCCAACTCAGATAATTTTTTAGATTAAGTTTAGTAATTTTATCTATATTGGTTTTACTCACAATAATTATCGAAATAGAACAGAATATAAACTGTTTCAATGATATTAATATTTACTATTAAATGTGATGTACTTGCTATAAATTATGATAAATGTAATTTAATTGCAATGTGGGTAATGAAAAAATTATTGTATATTATTGAAGTAATAATCATATAGAAAATGAATGATAATGAAAAATTAAACCATAATGCATTTAATGAAATATGGAAAATTCATCCTGAACTGCAAAATAATGTTTCATCTGCATGGTGGTTTTTTTTATTATTTCCTGATCAAAAAGAAGGGTATGGACCAAAACAATTGATGTTTGCATTTGCCTCAAAAGCAGGTAAAAATATAGGAGTCAGAAATATTTGGCAAAAAGGGATGAATATTAAGAATTTAAAAAAAGGTAATGCAAAGACAAAATTTATGACCACTTTAGTTGGGTGGATTTTTGATGGTGAAAAAGTTCACGAGGGAGTAATCCATCAAGAAATGGAGGCAGAATTGTCTAATAAAGGGTATTTAATTGCAAAAAATAATCAAAATGAAAAAAATTTCATTGCAAATTTAATAGGAGACATAAAAGATCATTTTGAGGTTAATGCCGAATTTGTAAATGAAAATACAAATATCAAATTTTCAGCGAATTCAATGAATGATCCAAATATATTAAACCCTCAATTGACTGAAATAAAGCCAAAAGTTGTAAATAAATTATTTAATGTAAACGTAGTCACTTGGAAAAAATTTGATTTTAAGGGAATTTTTGAGACTTTAAATTTTAAAGGAAATTTATCAGGGGTAGGATACTTTCAAAGAGTTTTATTTAATGGGCCACTTATACCCTGGACATGGGTATGGATCGTATTTGAAAATGGGAATGTATTATCCTCATTCATTCCTTTTTTTGGATTTCAAAATTTTAGGAGAAAAGATAAATTTTATTCAATTAAAAATGAAAATAGAAGAGTAAAAATAAATCCAACCTCATACTTCATAATTGAGGGAAAATATAAAAGGGAAATAAGATTTAATGAGATAGATATTAAATTAAATTATTCCAATAAAAATCTTAATGAGGAGCTACCTGGCTTGCAATTGAAATTATCTAATAATGAAAATGAATGGTTGGAGGTTGGTATAATTTCAAATGGGCATGCTCAATTTCACTTAGAAAGAGGCTATTTAAAAAATATAATTAAATCTAAATGGTGTTACAATGAGTACATGATAAAGGTCAATTCATTTAGCGGGGTTTTGAATAAAATTGAAATGAGTGAATTAAAAAATGAAATGGGAAATGGATGGGGAAATATGGAATATACACATGGAATGAGCATTTAAACAGAAATATAGTAAAAAACATATGAATATGTGAATATTTTGAATTAAATAAATTCATTAATCTATCAGAGGGCTTTTTATTGGTACAGTTTGAGTGAGATTAAACAACTTTGTTTTTTGACTTGCAAATAAATTATTTTATTATAAATACAATAATGAAATGCAAGATAATCAAGTTGAGTTGATAGTTATGAAAGTTAATGAAGTGTCAATACGTATTTCCGGGCAAAATGGAGATGGTATTTTTAGTTCTGGAGATACACTTGCTAAGGTATGTTCAAGGAGTAATTTACATGTGCACGGAAGCAGATTATACCAATCTGTGATTAGAGGAGGTCATGTATCATATTCCGTTAGAGCAGCCAATGAAGAGGTTAGAGCACCAGCGGATTATTTAGAATTATTGATTGCATTGAGAAAAGATAGTTTCATTGTAGATTCGCATATGTTAAAAAAAGGATCTATTGTGTTGTATGATGCACAAGGAAGTAGAATACAAGAGGATGCTACCAAATTAGCCACAGAAAAGGGTGCAAATTTAATAAATATACCAGCTATGGCGATAGCAAGAGAAATTGATCCTTCACTTAAAGTTTTAAGAAATACAGTTTTTGTAGGAGCAGCGATCGCATTATATGGATTGGATTTAGAAGTATTAATTGAGATGCTTAAGAATACCTTTGGTAGAAAAGGAGAAAAGGTTGTGAATATTAATGTAAACGCAGCTAAAGCAGGTTACGAATGGATTTTAGAAAATGAGTCATCTATCGATCATAATATGAGTTATTCTAAAAATATGGAAAATTTAGTTATTGGAGGAAATGAGTCATTAGCATTTGGAATGTTGAATGGTGGATTACAATCTTATGCATGGTATCCAATGACACCCGCATCCCCTGTGGGAATATTCCTTTCAAAATATGGACCACTTCATGGATGTGTTGTAAAACAAATGGAAGATGAAATTAATGTTGCCAATTTCGCAGTAGGAGCTGGATATGCAGGAGCCAGATCTGCTTGCGCTACATCTGGAGGTGGATTTGCATTGATGACTGAAGTAGTTGGATTTGCATCGATGATAGAAGCACCCGTCGTTATGATTGAAGTTGCAAGGGGAGGGCCATCAACGGGGTTGCCAACTAAAACTGAACAAGGTGATTTGAACCAATTGTATGGAGCTTCTCAAGGTGATTTTCCAAGAGCAATTATAGCACAATCATCAATTGAGGAAGGGTTTTATTTAGGGCAAGAAGCGTTAAATATTGCAGAGGAATATCAAATGCCTGTTTTACTTTCATCAGATTTGTATTTAGGAGAACATTTTGAAACTGTACCTTTGTATGACTTCGATAAAGTACCGATAGAAAGAGGTAAATTTTATCCAGATAAAGTACCTGATGGTTTTCTTAGATATGAGTTGACAGAGGATGGAATCTCACCCAGAACGATTCCTGGTGCTAAAGGTGGAAGACATGATGCCGGTTCAGATGAACATGATGAAACTGGTAAATTAATATCGGATTGGCGAGCGGGTTATCCAGATGCTATAGCGATGAGAGAAAAGCAAATGGAAAAAAGAATGAAAAAGATGGATGTTCTATTAGAAAACCTACCTGCACCAACAGTGGATGGGTACACTTCGGATGAAGCTGATGTTTTATTAGTTACTTGGGGGTCTACTTTAGATACTGTCAAAGAAGCAAGAAATAGATTGGATCAAGATGGAGTGAAAACATCTCAGCTACACATAAAATATATTTTACCATTTCATGGAGATGAAGTTAAAAAAATATTATCGGAATTTGAAGATAAAGGAGTAAAAATTATAATGATTGAAGGAAATTATACTGGACAGATGCAACGACATATAAGAGCAGAGTCTGGATATGAAATTAAAGAACATTATAGAAGATATGACGGAGAGTATATACTACCTCGTGAAGTCGTTCTTGCTGTAAAGGAGAGGTTATAAATAATGTCAACAGATAATGAACCAATTAAATTAGAGTTTAATAAAAAAGACTGGGCAGATCAGAGACCAACATGGTGTCCTGGATGTGGAGATTTTGGGGTTTTGACTGCAACAAAAGATGCGGTTGTAGAATTACAATTAGATCCTGAACAAACAGTAGTTGTTTCTGGAATTGGATGTTCGTCTAATTTCCCACATTTTATCGGATCATATGGTATTCATACACTGCATGGTAGAGCAAACCCCGTTGCTCAAGGGATTAAATTGGCAAACCCTGATCTTAATGTGATAGTAGCAGGAGGAGATGGTGATGGTTTAGCGATTGGTATTGGAGGTTTTGTTCATGCAGCAAGAAGAAATGTAGACTTAACTTACATAGTCATGGACAACCAAGTTTATGGCTTGACGGTTAATCAAGTATCCCCAACTTCGGGATTAGATAGAAAAACAACCTCAACTCCATTTGGTAATATTGAACAACCATTGAACCCGATATCTATGGCATTGGCTGCAGGTGCGACTTTTGTTGCAAGAACATTTTCTGGTGAAAAAGAACAATTTGCAGACATATTAAGACAAGCTATTGAACACAAAGGTTTTGCATTTATAGATGACTTGAGTCCTTGTGTTACATTTAATAAAATTAATACTTATGATTATTGGAGAGAAAGAGTCTATAAACTTGAAGAAACAGATTATCAATCTAACGATCTTGCAAAGGCAATGGAAAAAGCGTTAGAATGGGATGATAAAGTTCCATTAGGAATAATCTATAAAGAAGATAGACCAACTTATGATCAAATGGATTATGCACTACAAGAAGTCGGCAATCCTGTTAAAAGGGGAGCACAAAAATTATCAGATGATGTTAAAAATAAAATCTTAGCAGATCATTATTAATAATGAGTCATATCCAATCAAGTATCATTTGAAACACATCAGATCTATTAGTTTCATTGAAATTATCATGATAATTTTCATCATAAATTTTAACTTGAGTATTCTTTAGGGAATTGAAATAATCTATAGAAGTTATTGGATCACAAATTTTATCTTTATTTGCGATAATAGCTAACATTTTTGGGCCTTGAATTTGTGGAGGATTATTGAGTAAATAATTCTGCGCATCAAGGAATGCGCGTGCAGTTCTCATGCTAATCTCTAAAGATCTTACGCCAATCTCAGTCCAATTATAAATTTTATCAGCCAATATTTTGTCTTGTGTGATATTAGGTCTTATATCCTCAACAGGAGTTTTTGCTTTCGGAAATAAAGATGCTAATATTTTCGATAGAGAAACAACAATTTTGGGTACTTTGGTTGCATTTGCTAAAAAAGGTGAGGAGTAAATAATTCCACTCAGATCATTTATATGTTTATATTGAGTTAATAGATACAAATTTATTAATGCACCAACAGAATGGCCGACTAAATAAATTTTTACTCTTGGATAATCCGTCTTTATTTTATCAATTAATTCAATTGCATCATCTATGAAATATTGGAATTCATCTATATGTGCCCTTTTTTGATTATGACCACGTAAAATGGGAGCTATTGTTAAGTAACCCTTTTGTTTGAAAAAATTACCAAATTCTGCAAAATCACATGGGTGTGCTAAACCTCCATGAAAACCGATGAAAATTGCATTTATATCATTATTAGGAGACCAATAATGTATTTCACGAGTATAATTATCTTTGTAAGTAAAAAGTTCGATATGACTACCAAATTCATTCATTAATTCTTAATTGTAAAAATATATATAAAACTATAAAAAATAATTTTATAAAATAAATAAAAATTATTAGAAATTTAACTTATCTTGAAATTCTGATTTGATATAATCGGTTGACACATTTGCATATATCTGGGTAGTTTCTAAAGATGCATGACCTAATAATTGCTGAACAACTCGAATATTAGTTTTATCCATGACTAAATGAGATGCAAATGAGTGTCTTAAGACATGCGGGGTGGTATTTTTAAGACCACTATTTTCAGATATTTTTGAAATAAAATCTTGAATTGTACGGTTGGAGATGCGTAATCCTCTGTTAGATATGAATAATGCATCATAAGAGTCCAGAGGAAGTTTTTTCCTTTGTTCTGCTTTTTTGATCATTTTTTGGCGATACCCATCAACATACTCCTTTAGACGAGGAGCGGCTCTTTTGGATAAAAGTACAATTCTATCTTTACCACCTTTACCAGAATTAATTCGAATGCTACTATCATTAAAATTCACGTCATCAATATTCATATTTCTCAATTCATTACAACGCACTCCGGTAGAATATAATACCTCAATGATGACTTTATGCAAGGGATTATTGGCATTATTAATTAAAATCTGTATTGAGTCTTTAGGTACAAATTTTGGTAAGGATTGAGGTCGTTTAGGATATTGTAACTCTTCAGATGGATCTGCAATTATCATTTTATTCGAAATTAAAAATTTGAAGAATGCCTTTATAGAACAGACTCTTCTATGAATAGAGGAATTTTTATTTTTACGATCGTTATACAAATTTGCCAAATAACCTCTTAATTGAATTAGTGTTATAGATGACCAATTTATAGGAGTAGCATAATCTGAATTTCTGTTTAAGAATTCAATTAAGCCATAGAGATCATGAGAATATCCCTTAATTGTATTTGGTGAGCAACCTTTTTCAATTGTTAAATAATCCATGAAAGCCTCAATTGAATAATCATTCATGGAAATAGTCATAATTACTTATTATTTTATACCAATTTAATATAAAGGAATATCTGAGAAAGACTCAAGTATTACTCTTGTAAAAATTATTTTTGATCTTAATGATTTAATTTAATTATTATAAGTGATTATGTTATATGTATGCTTGATTATGTAGAATTAAAGTCTGAAAATTCTGATGCAAATACGTTATTATGTATACATACAACTCCTTTAGATAAAAATTATTTTCTACATAATTTAAAAAATATAAAATTAATGATGAATATCATTTTGATTGATTTACCAAATCATGGAAATTCAATTACTTTCAAAGACGATGAAAAATACAATATGCAAGATATTTCTGCGGAGATAAAAAAAATTCAAGATAATTTAAACATAGCAAATATCAATTTACTTGGACATGGATTTGGAGGTATGGTTGCGATTGATTATGCGACTAGATACCACCAAAAAGTAAGCAAATTAATTTTAGTCAATAGTTCACCTGATTCAAAATATAGAGAAGAATTAGCATGGAACATTAGACAATTTTATTCAAAAGTGACAATTCAAGCGTTAGATGAATATAGAGGGAAAACAGATGATAAATCAATTCGGGCTAGATTCACACAGGCATTATCAACTTATTTCCATCCAAGATCATTTGAGGAAGCAACTAAATTAATGGATTTATCCGAAAAAATTGCATCTAAGGACTATGTGCATATATCAAATAATATATTATCTAACTTAGATTATAGAGCTAAATTACGATCATTTAATGGTGAGTCGTTAATCATATTTTCAAAAAATGATGTTTGGCCAAAAAGTGCATCACAAAAACTTAGGAATGATTTAATTAATGCTAAATACATTGAATTAGATACTGGACATTTTCCAATGATTGAGATTGCAGAAAAATTTTGGCTAGAGATATTTGATTTTGCGCTTAATTAGATAAAGAAATTATTTCTTCATTTGTTCTCGGACAGTATCCATGTCTAAGTTAAATAATTGTTTAAATATATCTTCAAAGGCCATTTTTGATTGAGCACCTACAAAACGTCCAACAGGCACTCCTTCTTTAAAGGCCCAAAAAGTAGGAATAGATTGCGCACCATATTTCATTGCTAACTTTTGTTCATGATCGGTGTCGACTTTTCCAATCCATACTTTACCGGAGTAAGACTCGGCTAATTCTTCTAATAGTGGTGCTACCATTTTACATGGACCACACCATTCTGCCCAAAATTCAATTAAGGCTATAGGAGATTGTGCAATGAATTCATCAAATGAATTTTCAGATAATGCTAAAGTTTTTGTTATTGGTTGACTCATTTTATAATTCCACATTTTCTATCAATTATATAAATTATATTTTAGAAGGCAATAGAATGAGATTAGATGTTAATCTTATGAATAAAGGATGATAACTTAAGTTAGTCAACAAAATCATTTATTAAATTTGATATTGAATTGATTTTAATAATTATACAGGAATGATGAATTTGGTAAAAACTGCTATTTCACAAAGATGGGATGATGAGTTTCTTATTGAAGTTAAAGAAGCAGCTATGAAATTTGGCATGTCTATGACACAATTTACACTAGAAGCGGTAGAGATATGGTTAGAACTTTCTAAATCTCAGAAATTTAGAGTAATGCCAGAGATAGAAAGAAAAAAATTAGTGATGGATGCTGCTAATAAAATTATTAAAAGTAAAATATTAGATGAACAAAGAAAAAATAAATTGAATTTGAAAAATGTAAATGAAGTAAAGAAAATTAAAGATAAAGTGAGTATATTTTTAGTCGATAATCCTATGCAAGAATTTACTACAAATGAAATTGCAGTAATATTGAAAATACCTCAAGCAACTGCCAGAACATATGTAAGAGATATCCATACTGAAAATCCATCAAAATTCATATTATTACGGGGGAGACCAAATAAGATATATTGTAATAATAAATTGTAAGCATAAGAGGTAGATATTTATTAAACATTATAAACTAATGATTTCAATTTTTATTCTATTTTTATTACCAAGTGGCACTATTAGTTCACCAGTAATTGATGGTCGAATTGATTTAGGAGAATGGGAAAATTCAGAGAATTTTATAATAGAATTGAATACTGGTGATTTAGTAAATTTTTCAATATTATATGGTGTGAATGAGGTTTATTTTTTAGCGATTATAGATCAATCAAGTGAGGATCAGGAAATTGCATTGGATACAACAATTGAACATGATTTTTTTGGGATAGAATTTGATAATAATAAAGATAACTCAATTATGGGGACTCAATCTTCACCCGACGATACTATTATTGTTAATTATTTAGAAAATAATGCTGAAGATATGTACATGCATTCATTCCAAGTTTTTCAGGATGAAAGAAATGGAGGTATTAATAATGCTAAAGGTATGGTTGGAACAAAAGATAATCAGTTAATATTTGAAATTTCAAGACCATATATCACTAATGATAATAATGGATATGATGCAATTATAACACCAGGTGAGACATATCAATTTATGGTCGCTTTTTGGGATAATCAAAATCCTGGAAGTGCTACAATAGGGTTTAATAAAAAAGTGGGCGGATCACAATTTATAATACAATCCGCAAAGACGGTATACAATGATATTAATCATGATTTAACCATAATAATTACTTTTATTTTATGTTTAGGAGTAGGTTTATTGTTAAATTATTTTGACTTTAAACGAATAAAAACTATGTTATTGAAATTTTATTGATGCTTCGTCTGAATTAAATTTGTTAACTTTATCTTTAATTATAGATTTCCATGAAGAATTTGATGTGAAGCCTAATTCAATTCCTAAACCTGATCTTTGATTTTTTGCGGCGGCGGCCATCGTAGTTCCGGATCCTAAGAATGGGTCAAATACAATATCACCTACAAATGAGTACATTTTTATTAATCTCTCGGGTAATTCGATGGGAAACATAGCAATATGTTCATTTTGTCGTTCAGGTTTTATGTTCCAAGTATCAGAAAACCATATTCTGCGCTCCTCTAAACTGAATTTAGATAATTCTTTAATTATCTTTGATGGTGACTTTGATTTACCAAATTTTTTAAAGACAATAATATGTTCATAATTTACAAAAAAATGACCATTTCGAGGATGATAAACTGAACCCATTATTTTACCACCTCCAGAAGTATTTGAAGTAGTTACTTTATCCCAATGTATTGTACCATTATACATTATGGTATCGGGAAATTCATTTATTAAATTGGAGATGATTTGTGAACCATGAGGAATTACATGATATGGTTTGTTTTTTGTGGTCGAAACAAATTCATCTCCAATATTAATAACCATCCGACATCCTGGTTTAAGAATTCTTACACATTCCCTAAAAACAGCTAATAATGATTCATGGTAATCAGAGTAAGATTGAGCCCAACCTATTTGTTTATTATTTTTGGAATAGTTTTTTATGGCCCCATAAGGTGGCGAAGTTATGATTAAATCAACAGAATTATCGCTGATTTCACTGATACGCTCCCTAGAGTCGCCTGCTAGAACAGAGTATGATAAATTAAAATTTATTGATTGATCATCATCGATGTCTAAGTTAGATAAAATTTTTGCATGACTCATATTATCTAGATTAACTTCTAGTATACTAGATATAAACTTATCTATTTTATTCTAGATATATATCAAATAAATTAATAATAACTCTAGATAATTAACAAGTGAACCAAATATTAAAGTGCATAATTTGTTGTTATTAGATATCTACTAATATATGATTGGATTGGCTGTATATCTATGATAGACCAGATTTTTGATGTCAATGATATCGAATGGGATGAGAATGAGTACGGTAAAACTAAAACTATAATTGGCAAGGATTTATTCAAAAAAAATAGATTAAGATTGTTTGTATTAAAACCTAATGAGTTATTTATCAGCCATGATCACGATTTTACTCAGTGTTTATATTTTTATTCTGGTAAAGGCAAAATAAAGATAGATGATGCGATCACAGATGTATACCCTGGAATTACTGCAATTGTTTTGCCTAACCAATTTCATGAATTAGAGAATACAAGCGAAAAGAATATGGAAATATTAGTTTTTGAGAGTGAAGACCAATATTCAAAAGAGTCGCCATATGTTGATTTTTGATAATGAGAACAAAGGAAATTAATAAGTAAGTATAATTTTTATTTATGTTATGGAAGAGATGGCCATAGACCCAATGCAAGCTCAGAGAGTTCAACAGGAGATGAATTTGAGAACTACAATCAACAAAATTAAACATACAATAGTTATTCAATCTGGTAAAGGAGGTGTTGGAAAATCTACAGTATCCTGGAATTTAGCAGTGGCGATGGCTCAAAAAGGATTATCAGTAGGGATACTTGATGCTGACATTACGGGACCATCAATCCCAATTATGGCAGGAATCTCAGGAGAAGATGCAAAAATTGATGGTAGAAAAATTCTACCTACAAATAGTCATGGTGTCGACATAATATCAATGGATTTGCTTTTAAACGCTGAAACTCCAGTTATTTGGAGAGGACCTCTTAAAATGGCAGCGATAAAGCAATTTTTGGCAGATGTAAAATGGGAACCGCTTGACCTATTAATAATTGATTTACCTCCGGGTACATCGGATGAGCCATTAACTATATCTCAATTATTTGATGATATCTCTGGCACTATTATAGTAACAACTCCACAGTTAGTAGCGGTCCATGATGTAATTAAATCAATTGGATTTGCCTCTAAGGTGGGAATGCCAATATTAGGAATAGTTGAAAACATGGCTGATTTTCCATGCCCTCATTGTAATAAAACTATCGAAATGTTTGGTGATGGAGGTGGAAAATCGATTGCAGAAGAATTAGGGTTGGTATTTTTAGGGAAAATACCATTAATCTCCAATACGGTAACTAATAGCGATATAGGAAAACCTGCAGTTTTAGATGAAGAAAGTGAATTCGCAAAATATTTTGGTCAGGTAATAGATAAAATTTTGAAACTATTGAATTTATAGAATTTTTGTTACAAATTGAGAATTAAAAGTTATTAAAGCAAAATCAAATTATAACAGTAATATATTTTTAGATTGGGGCTGTTAATTCATTTCAAAAATAAACACTATTGAATTGATATCTACACTAAGAAGTTTAGGAAAGATAATGGCTTCAGACAAAAACTATTCTGAAAAGGAAATAGTCTTAGCAAAAAATCTTGCTACCAAATTGTATATACTCCATTCTGAAAGAAAAATTAATTTGAAAACTGAAGAATTTCAGATGGTGTTAGATATTGTGGAATTTAATCCGATTGGCTAATAAAATATGAATTAACTATACTTGCAGGAAAACCAATTTCTTTTAATTTATAGGAGATTTCTGAATTTGTTAGATTGTTTACCCATGAATGCGTTAGTTCTTCAATTGTTTCATAATATTCCCAAGGAAAAACTACCCATTTTGAAGTTTCATAAATGAAAAAATCGGGTTTTATTATTGATTGATTTTTATAAAAAAGTGTAGCGACTTTTACATTATTTACATTCATTTTTTCTAACTCTGTGATGACTAAAGAAAGAGACTTACCAGAGTCTGCAATATCATCAACGATTAAGACATTTTTTCCGCTCAATTTTGCGTTGATATTTTGAGTAATTATTGGTGTTGAAGAAGATTCGCCAATTGAATGATATGCCTCAACTTTAATGTTTGCAGTTTCTTTTATTGAAAAAAAATCAGATAATAATCTTGCAGGAACCCAACCTCCTCTGGCGACTCCAATTATAGCATCGGGATGGAAATTGGATTTTTTGATATCTTCATATAATTTGAGAGTTTGATTGTAAGAGTCCTCCCAATTTTGAATATGATAAATGACCATAAAAAGCGCTCAAATTAATATTATTTAACCATTCTTAGTTTAGATTATTTAATTAAAAGAATAAAATATGAATGATCATGTATCAGTAATCGAGTCGATCCGCATTTCCCAATTGATCATTTTTTGAATTGCTTCACGAATTAATTCAGCACGACTTTCATAATGTCCATTGGCAACTAATTCTTGCATTTTTAATTGCATGAATTTGGGGACTTTAAAGGTCATAGGCTTTAATTTATCATTACTGACCATATTTTAAATCTGGATTAATTTATTAAATGATATTCGATAGACTAACGTAAATTGGCATAAATATTTAATTACGTGAAACGATATTGTAGTTAGAATATTCTGCGCCATCACCCAATATTTCTTCTATACGAAGTAATTGATTATATTTAGCAACTCGCTCAGATCTTGCAGGTGCACCTGTTTTAATACATTCGGCACCCCAACCAACCGCTAAGTCTGAAATGAAAGTATCCTCTGTTTCTCCAGACCTATGTGATATAATAACACCCCAGTTTTGCGATTTTGTTAGATCAAAAGCCTTTTTGGCTTCAGTGAAGGTTCCGATTTGATTTACTTTTAACAAGAGATAGTTCATACTATTTTTTTGAATGGCGGAATTTATTCGATTGATATTAGTTACTGTTAAATCATCTCCTACTATATTTTTACTTGAATGGGATGAGATCAGATTTGAAAAAGACTCAAAGTCATTTTCGTCAAATGGATCTTCCAATGATAATAAAATAGGATATTTTTCAAGCAATTCCTGATAATATGTTACCATTTCATTTGATTTTAATTTTAAACCATCTATAGAATAAAAGCCATTATTATAGAATTCAGAGGCAGCAGCATCGATCCCTATGTGAAAATGATCGATCGGAGAATAACCTGCATCATTAATGGATGAAATCAGAGCATCAATAGCATGTTCACTTTTTTTGATCGGTGGAGCAAAGCCACCTTCGTCACCCACATTAATCGATTGAGGCCCATATTTTTTTATTAAATACTTTTTTAGATTATGGTAAACCTCAGTTCCTGCTCTTAATGCTTCATTGAAAGTATCAAATCCGGTTGGCATAAGCATGAATTCTTGAATTGCCAAATCCCCTCCTGCATGCTCACCACCATTAATTACATTTAGCATGGGACAAGGCAACCTTAAATTATTACCTAAATATTGAAATAAATATTGATTCTGTAATCGAGCAGCGACTTTTACAGCAGAAATAGAGACACCTAAAATAGCATTTGCACCTAAATTAGCCTTATTTTCAGTATTATCAATATCGATCATAATTTGATCGATATTATTGTGGTCTGTAATTTCATGTCCTATGAGTTTTGGAGCTAAAACATTATTTACATTATTAATCGCTTTTTGTACCCCTTTACCCATATAACGATAATCAGAGTCTCTTAATTCTACAGCTTCATATTGTCCAGTAGATGCTCCTGATGGAACTATAAAACGATCAATAACATTGTTTGATGATAGTTCAACTTCAACAGTTGGATTGCCACGAGAGTCTAGTACTTCTCGGGCTTTAATATGTTCAATTAAATATGTCATGACATTTCTAGCAAATTTTAACAAATAAAATTGTATCTGATATATTTTCGTTGAAACATCAATAAGGTTTTTGTTTATTTAGCTTTTTTGTGATTTATGAGTGATAATAATAGGAATAACATAGAGTTCCTTGTAAATCTTATAAAAGTGATATTTGGTGTTTTAACATTCACATTTTTCGGTTTATGGTTACAGAATTGGGAAACTACTAGGGAGGACGTTTTAATTAATAATGACAATCCTGCTACAAACATTTATTTGATCATACCTTTTTTCATAGGATTGATTACATTTGCGACAATGGCATTATTTCAAGGAATTATGCCGTTATTGGGGGTAATCCTTCAAAGTGCAAGACAAAATCAAAACTAATAGGTAATATTGATTATGATAGACAATTATAATGATACTGATAATGCAAAATTCAATCAATTACCAGAAATAAGCCATTTTGATGGAAATAAAATAATTAATTTTAAATGTAGAATCTGCGGATTGTTTGGACATGATGAAATTAATAGTGGGGGCAATTTATGTATTCCATGCCAGAGATTTGGGAAGTTACAATCATTATTAAATAAAACAAGTAGATTAGCGTTACCCTCACTGTTAATTATTATATTCAGTTTAGTAACTCAACAACTTACACAGTTTATTGTATTGTTTGTTGTTTTATTTTTCTTACCTAGTCTGATTCTTTTACCTGTAGTACAATTGAGCATTTATAGAGGTATTAAGTTGGAAGGGAGGATAAATCATGCAATTAAATATGGATATATACTGAATAGAAATGGAGATATTTACATCAAATATTTTGAGAAGGGTTTAAGGGAGTATGATGGTAAAGATGGCCAAATGTCAAAAATATTATTGTTCAATATAGTGGAGTATGTCTTACTTGAAAATAAAACTAATTTGGAAGGATCTTATGAATTACTTATGGAATACTTTGATAAAAATGAGAAAGAACTATTAAAAGAAATATTTGATTTTACAAATATTCTTGATGGTTTCCGATTTAACAAGGGAGTAGGTGTTTTACCTGAATTTTGGAAGTATATTGTAAAAGATAAAGATAAGTTAAATATTGTGATGGAGATTTTGAAAAACTCGATTGAGTCAATAGAGTTAGCATCAGATACCGAAAAATCATATTTTTTTGAGGATATGTATTTAGTAGAAGATGAAATCTTGAAAGTTATTGATGAGAATAATACATGGAATATGATAAAAGATGCATTAAATGATTTTGAAGCGGAGACACCTCCAAAAAATATAATGCAAGCATATAAGGCACAGGCGGATGAAAATATAAAAAAAATGGAGCAAGAAAAAATCAATAAACAAATAAAATTAAATGAAAAGAGCTAAATTATATTCTTATTAATGTTTATTTGGATTAAATGAAAGAACATTATCATAAACATAAAGTCAATCAAGTTGATATTAAGAATGTTCAAAATATTGATGATTATTTGAAGGAGTTGAGGAATTCAAATGTATTTGAGGGGGGTCATCTTGCAAAAGCAGTTGACATTTTGGAAAAAGCAAAAAGAGAGAAAGCAGGAATTTTTGTAGGGATGGCTGGTGCGATGATACCTGGAGGGATGCGCAAAGTAATATGTCAAGCGATGAGGGACGGATTTATTACTTGTTTAACAACTACGGGTGCAAATATTACCCATGATATAATTGAAGCAATAGGTGGGGGGCATATTCATTCAGTAAATTATGAAAGCGATGTAGATCTTTTAGAAAAAGGCATAGACAGAGTGTATGATTCTTTTGTAAAAAAAGGATCATTTGAATTATTTGAAATATTTATTAAAGAAATATTAGAACAATTAACTAGTGATAATCAAAATACTGGAAAACAAATTAAAATATCTCCATCTGAGTTGATGAAGATCATAGGAGAAAAATTAGAAGATGAGGACTCGATCGTGAGAACAGCGTATGAATATAATATACCAATATTTATTCCTGCAATAAGCGACTCTGTTTTAGGCTTACAACTTTGGTTGTTTTCACAATTTAATGATGTAACGATTGATACTATAATTGATTTAGGCAAAATTCAAGATATTTATCACGAAACAAATAACAATTGTGCACTCCTTTTAGGTGGAGGAGTACCAAAAAATTACACATTACAATCTGCACTAATGGCGAGTAAGAATTATAAATATGCAGTACAAATAACTTTGGACAGAGTAGAAACAGGAGGACTAAGTGGGGCACCATTAAATGAAGCAATATCATGGGGGAAATTGGAACCAGATGCTGAACATATAAGTGTAATATCTGATTTGACAATAGTTTTACCTTTAATTTTCAATGGTTTGAGAAAAAGATTTGGAATTGAATGATAAAATGAATTTAATTGAAATTGAGAAAATAAATTTCAAATTTAATAATAACTATATTGAGATTAATATTGATGATTTGACAATAAAAAAGGGAGATATCTGTATAGTTAAGGGCAATAGTGGAGCGGGCAAATCAACATTAATGGAAGTTATCTTTAGAGAATTAAATGGGCTCCCACAGATACCATTTATCTCCATCGAAAATTTAATTCTTAATAAAAAATCTGAAGTATCTGCAATTTTTCAAAAAAGCGAACTTCAAATACTAGCATTTAGTGTAAGAGAAGAGCTATTATTGAAATATGCATTTGATGGAATGAATAGAAAGGAAAGGAAAGAAATAGGTGAGAAAATCAAAAATAAATTTAATTTAGAAGTGGTATATGAAAGAGATCCAAGAAAGTTATCTACAGGTCAAATGAAAAAAATAGTTACTATTGCAAATATGGGAATAGATAAAAAATTAGTATTAATGGATGAACCATTAAGCTATTTAGACGATGAAAATGCGAACTTGATGAAAAATTGGATTATAGAATTATCAAAAGAGGGTTATGGATTTTTAATTTGTACACATTCAAATGATTTTGATGACTATGCAAATATAGAGATAATGTTAGAACATGAAATTCCAAAATATAACCATAATAATAGTAACATCACCAAAATAACCCATGACCTCTCATTGAAAAGTATAAGTGGGCAATTTGGATATAAAAATTATTGGAAGAAGTTTATCGATAAACCCATTAAGGAAAACGGAATATATGTAATAGAGGGATCAAACGGATCAGGCAAAACATGTCTACTAGAGACCCTTGCGGGGGTTACAAAGGAAATAGATGGAAAAATTAGGATAAAATCAAAAACAATTGGCTTCTTACACCAAAATCCGTCATATGTGTTTTCAAAGGACACAATAAAAAATGAGTTTAATGGAGATGATATTCCGGAATATTTTACACAATTAGTACATAAATCACCTTTTCAGTTATCCGAAGGGCAACAAAAATTATTAGGAATTGAACTAATATTAAAATCAAATTATGTGTGTCTATTAGACGAACCCTTTCAAAATTTAGATGAAAAATTATTGAATTATGCAATTAATTTATTGATGGCCCATGCAGACTATCGTTTGATATTTATTACCATTAATCGTAATATATTAAAAAACAAAATACAAAAAATTGCAGAAAATAATATTAATCTGGAGGAAAAACATTGATAATTGATCTACAAAAAGATAATAATTTATTATCAGATATAGATATAATCGTGAAATTTTACTTTTTCATGGTTTGTATCATGATTATTATAATTGAAACAAATTTATATATACTTTTATCGATATTAAGTTTGAGTATCATATTAAATAGTATGATAAATGGTTTAAATGGTATTTTTGATTTTATCAAGGGGATCAAATTTCAAATATTACTTTTATTTATTACAGGATATCTAATTTCTACGTTTTATCAAAATTTTGATATTATGGGTTTATTTGTGAAATTTTTATCAGTAATTTTACTTGCTTCAATTTTATCAAGAACATTAAATCCTGATGAAGTCACAGATGCATTAATTAGAATGAGAGTAAATCCAAATTTGGCATGGAGTATAGGAGTCACACTTCGGCAGATGATTTTTGTATATGAAGATATGATGAAAATTAGGCAAATTCAAAAATTGAATTTGAAAAGCAAAAGTTTGATCAAAAATAGCGAATATTTGTTAGTAAGTATTTATGCAAATACTATCATTAGATCATCCCATTTCAAAAAAGGATTGATTTCCAGAGGATTTAACAAAGTTAATACAAATATAATAACATTTAATAAAAAAGTAAGTAGGACTGATTATTTATTAACTACAATAATCACATTGACATTAATACTTTACTTGATAGGAAGATGAGATAAAAAAATGGCAATTGAATTTTGTAAGATGATTTGTTTTAAAAATATAAATTATTTCAATTGTTTAGATAAGAAATGTTTGATGAATTGAATAATGTAAAATCTAATTGGAGTAATGGGAGGCCAGTCATTATTCAAAAAAATAAGCAAAATGTATTAGCGATACCTTGTATATCATTAAACGAGTCTATTTTTTATGAGATATGGGGAAAGATAGAAAAAGAAATACAAATTTTGTTGCCATTTCAAATATTTAAAGAATTAGAACTACCCTCAATGAAAATATTAGGAGATTCGATATCACCGAGATTTCCAATTGCGACTCAATTATTTAGAAATGCAAAAACACAATTTTTGGACAATCTTTCAATGAAAATTGGACCAAGAAAAATTGAAGATAAAATAGATTATAATCTAAAATTATACCAATTTTGTTTAGAGATTGGAACGATTATTGATGAGAGAATTAACAATAGTATAGATAGAGAAAAATTGTTAATGAAATTTTACAATATGAGTGAAACCCCTGGAATTTTTTCTATAGCAAGACCTGTTTTCAAATCATTATTAAGACAAAACTCAATTTTTGAATTAGTATATGACTTATCAAAAATTGCAAAATTTGAAGGGGCAATTTTAGTAATACCTTTAAACAATTTATCAAATGAATTAAAATATGAAATAATAGAAGAGAAAACAATATTCAATTTATGGCGAAGTATTAATAAAATTCAAAAAAATCAAATTGGGTATGAAATATGAATGAGTACTTTTGGTTTGGAAATATAGCAATTAGTTTAGACCAAAAATTGGGTAAAGTTAATACTAGAACTAATATTTCAAATGATCTTGATTTTAAAATTGTAAATGATTTTAGGAATAATATTTGTGCCATTGGAGTTGGATCAAATACGATAATGGTTGATAACCCAAGTTTAAATGTTAAAGAGCATTTATTGGATGGAAAAAAAGTTTTATCCCAACCGATAGTTATAATTTTTGACAGAAGAGGGGTAGTTACATTAGATAAAGAAATTTTCAAAAAGAATAATAATAGGACTATTATTTGGATTAATAATACCAATGTTGGCCATGAATTACCTAAAAATATTCATTTAGTGAAAGGAGTGGAATTAATAGATATTAAAAATAAGGTTGAAAATAAATTATCTGATATTGGAGTATATGGGGCGATAATGATAGAAGGTGGAGCATCATTTATTCATTCATGTCTATCTGAAGGAGTATTACAATATTTACGAATATTTTCTAATGATAAAATAATTGGGCAAGATGGTATTCAATTTAGATTTGATCAGCTAACTAATTATAAGTTGATTTATGATAATAAATTAGATAATGGAATTGAATATATTTACAAATTAAATCCTAAGTAATTTGAATTGAAATACGTTTTATTGCAGTTCTGCAAATTTTTCTCACTCCATGTTCACCTGGTTCATATCGTGAAGAAATTAAATTTGCTTTTTCTAATTGTTTGACTTGAGCACTGACATTTGCCTCAGTTTGTTCTAATCTATCAGCTAAACGAGATATATCTAATTCTTCATCAGCTAAAATTTTAAGGATCATAAAACGAGTATTACTTGAAATAGCCTTAGCTACAGTGATGATTTCTTCTTTTTGATGATCTAGGAGCTTTATTTCCTTCATTTTATCTATAGTTTATGTTTGAAAGTATTATTTAACTTTTACAGTTAATTTGCAATTTAATTATAAGATAAAATAATTTTTATTTAGCTTTTATATCCATTTCATCAAATTGTTAATTATATGACTTTATGATTGCTATTATCTATTTAGTAAATTTTTAATTACATCTAATCTTTTTACTACTTGATCAATACCTATTGCAAATACCAGATTAGCTGCATTAGGCCCTTTAGAATTACCAATTACAAGTTGATAAAAAGCAGAGAAATATTTTGAGGGGGGAATCTCATTTATTTTTGCTTTTTCTCTTAAAATATTTACTAATTTCTGTGGAGAATCATTTTGATTTAAGCCAATTAATGTAGATGACCATAAATCATAGATTTCATCATCCCAATAATTCAAAATATCTGAATTTGGTTCATCAAGGAAATTAACCAAGAAATTAGAGGGAGCAAAATTAGATAGCCAATGATCGATTAATTTTAATCGATTTTCAAGTTCAATTTTGGAATCACTATTTGGTAATTTATTCATATAATCTAATTTATCGATAGTTAATGATGGTGAACGCAAGCTTATTTGGTAAATCAGAGCTAATTCTTCAAATTTGACTGAGGCAGGTATGAAATCATTATTATGATTATGCATTGCTAGAAGCACAGCAGTGGATAGTTTTGAGACTTCACTTTTTCGATTTTCAAAATTAATTCCTTTAGACATTCTTCGGGCATCATCATATTCATCAAATAATTTGCCATATTCTGCTGACGCAGGATTGAAATTGATATCTTTCATCAAATCAGACCTATAAATCAAAAACAAATAAGCCGGAATGGGTATAATTTGATGAATTTGGTTTGCAGGTAATGCTCCACCTTTACTACTACTTATCTTTAAACCTTTAATAGTAATAAAGCCAAATTTTTCGAGAACTGGTGGAGGACGATTTAGTATTTTTTCATGAATGGCTAATGAAGTGTCTACCGATCCACCAGATACAGAATGATCTTTTCCTGAAGGTTCCACGGTAACATTTAGGAACGTTTGTCTTGCAGGCCAATCTAGCCTCCATTTCAATTTCCACTCGTGACTATCAATTAAAATTTTCCCTTCAAATTCACAACCGCGATACATACCTTTTGATGAACATTGGTAATGTATTACATTAGATAAAATTTTTGTACAGGTAGTAGTTTTCATGTTACCACAGTTTTGACATATTATACTGATATATGAGTCTAATTTCGATCCTGAAATAGTTTCAAATAGAATATCAAGTTCCTCATTTTTATTTAAGTAGATTTCTAAAAATTCATCATACAAACCATCTTCATATAGTTTTGATGCTTTAATAAATTCAACTTCAATACCAAATGATGATAATGCCTCTTTTGCTCCATTTGAAAAGTACTCAGCATAACTATCAAACTGTCCTGAAAAATCAGGGATCCTATTGAGAGGGTGACCTAAATATGGACGTAAATTTTTAGAGTACTCACCAAGGTCTTTTGGGATTTTGTCTAAAGGGTCAAAATCATCTAAAACCAAAATAAATTTAGAAGCAAAACCACTATTTTTAATAGCCATGTTAATGGCATGACATGTAACTGCTTCTTTAGAATTACCGATATGATACACTCCAGAAGGTGACCACCCCGAGCATATGATGTGATTATCACCATATTGGGAAATAGCTTTATTCGCAATTACAGTAGACCAATGTAAATAATTGTCCATCTAATCACCCATAATAAACTAAAGAGTAATCATCCCAATTTAATAATTGATTTGATTTTTCAATAGTTTCATCTATATTTTCTTTTTCTGGTTCGTAAGTCACTAATATCATTATTGGCACCCATCCTAATTTAATTAATGGTTGGATTTCATTTGATGTAGTTATAAAATCAGTGGCATATTCATCTTCTTTTTCCATCATCACCTGAACAATACGATTTAAAGGTGTACAATCTTTTATCAATTCCAAAACATCGTTAAGATTATTTGATTTTGGTAAAAATTTTTCTAATTTAATTTCCGAACAGATAAAACCAACATCCGACAATGAATTAGATAGCCATTTGTTAGTTTGACTAATAATTAATTCGATTTGATCGACATCATATTTTATGGATAATTTTTTAATTTCGAGTGCAATCATTTTAGCGATAATATTATTTTGATGATTGATTTTAACATAAATATCCTCGATTGAAATTAAATTGATAAGAGGATTGTTAATTTCAGCGATAGGAGATAATATGATGAAACCAATAATTTCATTTCCAAAATTTATTGTATAAAGTTCACTTTCATCTGCTAAATCTAAATTTAATGTGTCAATTAATTCGTTAGTTTCAGTTATAGAAAAAAATGTCTGAAGAACAGACCTCATTATATTATCTTTATTTTCTTCAACTAAAATTAATTCCATATTATGTCATTTATATTACTAATTTTATTATTAATGTTAAGTGACGGAAATGTATGATTTTATTTTAAGTTTAATTGTAATTTAGCTACAAAACCTGCATCACTGTCATGTAATCTGGGGTCAATTCCTAACCAACATACTTTGTATGTCATTTCATGTTTTAACTTTTCTAAATCTATTGTTCCAGCTTGTGTAACAGTAGGTATTTCTGGGAGAGCATTTATACCGTGTGGATACTTATTTTTTAGAGACTCATTTATTGAACCTGGAATGAAAGTACCTTGCCTAAAAGCTTGAACAATAACCTCTTCATTTTCAGTAGGATCTATAGAGTGAGTAACATAAGCGATTTGGGTATTATTTTGACCAATTAAGGCAATAGATCTTATTGAAGAAAATTGAGTTCTTGCATTAGAGATTATACTTTTTTCTTCAATATCAAAATATGGGTTTGGTCGTTTACCTGATTCTGTTGAAGGCAATTCTAAATAAACATGTGTAAATTTTACTCTCGGTCTACTTTTAGCATATCGATCTAATTGTCTGGATATAAATTCCACCTTATCCAAAGGAATATTTAATCTTGAAAAGGTATTTTCTAATTTTGTTTTATGGTTCTCATTCTTGATAAAAAGATAAATTTTAGAGCCTTCTGATGATTTTTGCAATAAATGGGCAGCAATTTCTCCGTTATCTTGAGAAATTACCATAATATTTGCTGGAGAGTCATCGAAATCAAGGACTTCAACACCCAATAATCGAGGTAAAGTTGAGACTGAGATCATTCCATCGGTATATATTTTATCATTTTCAAATATAGGAACATCATAGCGGGACTCAATTGTACGAATAGCAGTTCTTCCGGGAGATCTTTTTATTTCTTCTGAACTTAAATTTGCGACTCCATGAGCAACAATATTATAATGTTTATCCATCAAAAGGACATCATCACCACTGGTTAATGCTGGAATAACACTTATATCACCACTTTTTATTGACGCACCCATAGATGCATCTATTGAGGCTTGTCTGCGAAGAATCACTTGAGGTAGACTTTTACTTTTTACATCATCTAATACGAATTTATTCAATAATTCTGAGTTCTCATCCTCATTTGCTTCTTCAAATTCTTGTTTTCTATCCCTTATTTTTAAAGAATACACTTTACTAAAATCGTTTTCTTCAGTTATATCATAACCTTGCTTTTGGAGGCTTTTCAGTACTCTTGATTTTATTCGAGTTTCTTCGGGGGAACCTGCTGAATAATTCAAATTGAAAAATAATTTTGATGGTGCTTCCTTTACGGACATCATTAATTGGATGGCCTCTCTTGCACCTAATAAAAAGCAAAGTCTTGAACTTGTATCTTGATGGTATCTTGTCAATGAAGAAATATCCTTTAGTAAATGTCCAATTACTCTTGATAAAATTTGAATCCCTCAATTCTTACAAATCCTTTTTAGAGTTAAAGATTTACTGTTTGGATTTATAATATATATCACAAATTCGTGAAAATATGGAATTTATATCATTATTCATTAAATCTAATATTAAATTATTGAGGATAAAGCATCTTGTAGTAACTCACTTGCTTTCATTATCTCATTTTCATTTACCATACCATATGCGACTCTTACATGAAAATTCCCACCATCATTTGAATTATCAAAACAAAAGGCAGTACCCGGGGTTAATACAATGCCATTATCTAAAGCAAAATCACAAAACTTAGTTGAATTCATACCTGTATTTTTTACATTGGGATAAAGATAAAAAGTTGCTTTAGGCTTTGGGAAAAAAACTCCGGGAATATTTTTCCAAGAGTCATAAATTAAATCTCTTCTTTTTTGAAGCACGGATAAAGAATTATCAATAATTTCTTCATAATGGTTTAATCCATTCAATAATCCATATTGATTATTGATTGAGGCATGGGCAGTGTTATATTGATGTACTTGCATAACAGGTTTGAGTAATTCAATACTATTCGAAATTGTATAACCCACTCTTAAACCGGTCATGCATAATGATTTTGAAGCGCTATTTACCACTAAAGTGTTTGCATAATTATAATCAAGGGCAGATGGATGACTTAAACCATCATAAACCATTTTCTCATATGCTTCATCTGAAATTAGTATTATATTGTGTTCTTCACAAATATTAACAATTTTTTCAAAATATTTTTTTTCAATAATAGCTCCAGTAGGATTATTTGGATAATTAATTAATAATGCTTTAGTTTTTGGTGTTATTTTATCTAAAACCATTTCAGGCGTTACCATGAAATCGGTATTTTTGGTTAGGGAAATTGGGATGGGAATACCACCGGCTAAAAGAACTTGATAGCCGAAATATGGAAATTCAGGTTCTACTATTAAAACTTCATCACCAGGATTGATGTAGGCCATTGCAATGTCATACAATCCTTCCAAAGAACCACAAGTGACCAAAACGTTTTCAAACGTTAGTCGGGTATCATGATAAAGATTAGAGATATCAGCTAATTTGGACCTTAAAGGCAATTCTCCAGCATTTGAACCATATTTATTTTTACCAGAGTTCAATGCATCATTGATACCTTTAATCACATGTTTTGAAAGTGGAACATTTATGTCACCTAAACCAAAATCAATTATTTCTCGTCCCTGTGCCCGATAGATTTTTGCAATCTCAAATAACTTTCGCATATCAGAAGGTTTTATCCCGCTTAATCGTTTTGATGGCAAAATATCGTTTTTCATATATATTCAATAAAAATATTAATGAAAAAAGTTCTCATAATGTGAAAGAAATTTACGCCTTATAGATTAAATTTCGTATTTTTGAGATAGCAATAAAAAGAAAGAATTATTAGTAATACTATATGCATTTGAAAAAATATGTTATAATTGCTATATTTATTATAACTATTTTTTCAGTGGGATTGAATAAAGCATCGGCTCAAAACATAGAACCTGAAATCATCAATAATAACTCAAATTATATAGAGGAATATGTGAACCCAATTATTTTGAATTGGACAGTAATAGATGACAATTTAGTGAGACACGAAATATATGTGAATAATATATTGATTAATGAAAAAGATTACAATTGGACTGGTTTAAATAGTGAGGAAATATTATGTTCATTTTATTTGGAAGTTGGAGAGTATAACATATCGATTTTAGTTATAGATACGTTTAATGAAACTAAATTAGATCAAATGAATTTATTGAAGGGATATATACCATCAGATATACCAAAATTATTTGTTCATATATCACCCATATCGATAATTATGATAGTATTGATTTCGAGATATCAAAGTTTTAAAAAACATAAGGTGATAACATGAGTAACAATAGAAATTATAAGGCTCAAAGATGGTTCTTCGGGTTAACATTTTTGTTAGTTTTTATTTCGGGAATAGGAGGCTTGGGAGCTGCATATTGGATATACAATGATATCATAGGGAATTTACCTTTTTCATATGATTTGAATTTAGCCATTTATTATATTTTAATTTTTATAGGATATTTAGCATGTTTTATTGGGATTGTAAAACCATTTCCCTTTTTAATTAAATTTGGATATTTATCCTCAATAGTAAATCTAATAATAAGTCTAATATTAGTCTTGGGAGCAGGAAATCAAACAGGTTTGCTGATTGGATTACTATCTGGAGTTCATTTATATTTAGGATTAAGGTTCCCTATTGATTTTTCTCAAATGGATCAACTTAAATTAAAAAAATAATGAATGTAAATGAATAATATAATGTATAAGTATATTTTATTGAAATTAGTTATAGAATGATATTTGAAAACTTGAACTTAGTAAAATGTCCTTTATGTAAAAACAGTATCAAATGGGATTACAACGGAGAATTCACAGAAGGTTCAGTTAAAAGATTAACAAATGGGGAGATAATTTGTGATGAAAATCATACTTGGACAATATGTGAAGAAATATTGAGGATAGATAATCAAAAATCAAATGAAAATATGATATATTATGATACATTGAAAACAGGGTTTCCTAAAGAGGTCACGGAAATAGAGAGAACTAATTTCATCAATCAATTTAGAAATTTTGTGAATAATCTTGAATTGGAAAATAATCGGAATTATCAAATCTACGGAGATACGATCCTTTTTTTAAAATATGTTAATATTAATGCAGAAAGCATTGTAATTGTGAATAAAGATGAAAAGGTGTTGAGACAATTACAAGAAATAGCAGTTAACAAAAGAATTTATGATAAATGCTCATTTTTGAGATCTGATTATGATGACCTTACTATTGAAGGGATTAATATTAACCTATTTTTGCCAAAACTGAGACAAGGACATAATTTCATATTTTCGGATGATGAAAAAGGTGAAATAATATGGCAGGGCAAAAATAAAAAATTAGTTTGGATACAATCATAGTTTAGATATTTTTTTCGGGTATAGAACCAATTCTTCTTAGAACCATTCCTTCTAAAATTATAGGAGAATGAGTATTAGCAGTTTGAAGAGCAGAGGTTAATTTAGAGTCTGAGTTTGCAAATATTGTTATTAATGGATCACCATTGTGTATATATTCACCCTGTCTTTTATGAATAATTATACCAGCCTCTTTATCTTTTGGGCAGCCTGCAGCCTTAGCAATTGCATTAATTGATTTATTATTTACTCCAACAACATAACCATCTTTTTTAGCATATATTGAAGTTTGCTCTGAACCAATTTCAATTTCATCAAATTTAATATTTGGATTTCCCCCTTGAAATTCAATTATTTCTCTAAATTTAGTTAAAGCTTTTCCAGAACTCAATATTTCAGACGCCATTTCAGATCCCTTACCAGTATTAGTTAAGCCACTCATTTCGAGTAAAATACCTGCGATGTCTACTGATTTTTCCACAACTGAATTTGGACCTTTTCCTTCTAAAACTTGTAATGCTTCTCTTGCTTCTAAAGCAGGCCCTATTGCATTACCTAAAGGTTGCTCACCTAAAGTTAATGCTGCTTCGACTCTGATACCTAATTGTCTACAAAGACCAATTAGTGAATGAGCAAAGTTTACGGCATTTTGTCGATTGGGCATTTTAGATCCTGTACCTGTAGGAATGTCAAATACTAAATTATCGATACCCATAGCAATTTTTGTAGATACAATTGATGCCAACATTTGATCTTTGGGATCAATATCCAATTGCCTTTTTACGCCTATCACAATATCATCTAATGGAGATAAATTAAGGGGGCCATTATGGACGATCATGCCTCTAGATTTTGGTGCAATTTCTGAAATTTCATCAGGTGTAAAATTTACATTTGCAAACACTTCCATAGTATCAGCGGTGCCTGAGGGAGATGTTATTGCTCTTGAGGAAGTTTTAGGAATTAGTAAACCAGCAGCAGCGATTATTGGAACAATAATGGGAGAAATCTTATTACCTGGAATACCTCCTATTGAATGTTTTCCAAAAGTAGGTTCATTGAAATCTAACTGATTTCCTGCTTCAGCCATTGCCTTTGAAAACTCCTCAAGTTCAAATGAAGAAAATCCAGAATATTGAGTGACTAATGCGAATGATGCGACTTCAACAGAAGTATATCTACGATTTGAAATGTCATTAACTATTGACAGTATTTCATTTTGGTTCCAAGGATTATTGGAATTATATTTTTTTTTGATAAAATCATAACTGACAGGAGTTTTTCGAGCACTCACAGTTATTTGAGTGTCATCATCTACCTCTAACCATTTTGAGTCTTTTTGAGAGATACCTATCACATTATTTTCAAGAATTTCTTGAACAACAACAGGATTGGCAACAATCTCTTTTCCTTTATGTTTTAAGGATAATATTTCATCATGCCTTAAATTTAATCGACTGGCAGTATTTTTAGATAGCATAACCATGGGTTCTGTTGAACGAATATCAAGAATTTTTGCAGGAATATTAATCATAATTAACCTATCACATATGGGGACATTAAGTTATAAAGATAGATATATCATTACGAATAATTATGAGATTAATTTTAGTTAATAAAAATTTAATGTGATAGCTTTATGTTTTGTATCGCTTAATATAAAAAAGAATAATCTATATGATGTATATGGCAGAAATAGCGAATATTTACAGAATATCGGGCTATTACATTAAAGTGAAAACTAAAATACCATTCATATTTGAATGTAGAGCATATAAAGTTGAAAATGCATTAGAAAAAGTATTCTCTGAAGTAGGATCAAGGCATCGAGTAAAAAGAGATCGAATTTTTATTGAAAGAGATAAGGGCATTAAAACAATTAATGCAGAAGATGCACGTAACCCTGAATTTTTGGATATGAATGCGGATGATTTTGTAATTTATAGGTAAGAGATGGAATGAGCTCTGAAAACACAAATGAAACTGATAGAGCATACCTACAATATCAGACATTAGTCCGTCAACTACAGATGTTAGAACAACAAGAGGGAATTTACCTATCATTAATTGATCAATACAATAGAAATCTAACAACTATAAAAAATTATTCAAAAAATGAAACTACTGATGAAGTTATAATTCCTTTGAGTGATTTGGTTTATTTTAAATTATCAAATACCTCTGATACTGAATTCATGATTAACATGGGTGCAGGCATTTTATTACCTGCTAAATCAGATTATGTAATTGATGAATTAAAGAGTAAATTAGAAGAAATTAAATCGTTAATAGAAAACATTGCTTCCCAAAAAATGGAAATTCAAAAATATATAGAAGAATTTCAAAGTAATTTAGGACAAAGAGAATTGTGATTATAAATGTTTGAAAAAATAAGAACTGGGATTAATTCTCTGATCAATAAAATTAAAATCAAAGAATTGACTGATAATGAGATTGAACCATATTTAGAGCAACTAAAAGAATTATTAGTCAGAAATGAAGTAGCTAGAGTCACTGCAGAAGAAATTAAATTAGAATTAAAAAATCAATTATTGGAGTTAGAGTATGAAAGATTTCGAGATGTCGAACCCTTAGTAAGAGTATCTTTGGAAAATGTGATTAAAGAGATACTTATGGAACCTTTGAGTAAATTCAATTTAAATGAATTAATAAAAGATATAGAAGAAAAAAGAATGAACAATGAACCATACATAATTTGTGTAATAGGGATAAACGGAACGGGAAAAACAACAACAATTGCTAAATTAACTAAATATTTCCAAAATAAAGGATATGATGTGGTATTGTCTGCTTCAGATACATATAGAGCGGGAAGTATACAACAAATTCAAAAACATGCAGATAATCTAAACACAAAATTAATCGCACAGAATTATGGTTCAGATCCAGCAGCAGTGGCAATTGATGCGATAGATCATGCGGAGTCAAATAATAAGGATATAGTAATAATTGATACTGCAGGTAGAATGCAAAATAATGTAAATTTAGTGAGAGAACTTGAAAAAATAATTAGATTGACAGAACCCCACTTAAAATTATTTATTGGAGATGCATTGGCAGGCAATGATGTCATACAGCAAGCGGATAAATTTAATGCAGAGATTGATTTAGATGGAATTATTATGACAAAATTGGATAGTGATATTAAAGGTGGTGCAGTGATTTCAATAGCAAATGTTATTAAAAAACCTATTTTGTTTCTTGGAGTAGGTCAATCATATGATGATCTGATTGAATTTGAACCAAATAAAATAATGGAACAAGTATTAGGTAGATAAAAAAGGTAATATGAAATGATACAAAATAATATAGTAATTATAATTTCAAGATTAGACATTGCAGGCATGAATATGCTTGAAAAATTGAAATTAAATTATACTTTTGAAACTAAAGAAATTAATTTAATAGGTATTAATGGAGAATATGAATATTACCACACAAATAATGTTTCGATTTTAGTAGTCCCGGAAAGGCAACTTGATACAGATTATTTGAGAACACATATAATTGCAGATATGTTAATTTTCGCATCCAAACATACTTCAAAAGCAGGACAAAAGGCGATATTGGTCCATTCAACAGGTGTGTGGAATGGAAATACTGATTTTGGAGGTAATGAATTTGAACTTTCAATGGTTGAACCAAATGTCATGAAATATGCATATGACAAAATTAAAGCCATTGTTACAAAGGATGATGTTGATTATTGGGTCGGGATTGAATGTACTCATCATGGTCCGACATCTTTTGAAATACCATTATTATTTTTTGAGGTAGGAGGAACTATTGAAGAGTGGAATGATGAAGATGCAATTTCAATTATCACTAAAGTCATAGTTGAAACGATTGATGCATATCTTAACAAGGAAATACCACAAAAAGAGGCGTTCATAGGAATAGGAGGAAATCATTACTGTGCAGGATTTCTGAGAATTATGGAAAATGAAGACAAGGCACCTGGGCACATTATCCCAAAACATTTACTTAGTAATTTGAATAAAAATATGTTAATTCAGGCATATGATAAAACTAAGAATGATTATAAACATTTTTTGATTGATAAAAAAGGAACTAATTCATCACAAAGACAAGAGATTACAGATTTTTTAAATAAAAATAACCTTGAGTGGAAATATATTTAGTGATATAAATTTAATTTTTAGAACCGCAACTTTCTATAACTATTTTTCTTGAAGTTTGACCCATTGGTGAAGAGCCATATGATTCAATTTTCTTGACTACATCCATACCTTCAACGACTTGCCCAAATACAACATGTTTACCATCCAACCATGGTGTGGGAACAGTGGTTATAAAAAATTGAGAGCCATTTGTATTGGGGCCTGCATTAGCCATTGATAATAAACCTGGTCGATTATGTTTATGAATGAAGTTTTCGTCATCAAATTTAGACCCATAGATAGATTTTCCACCTATCCCCGTACCATGAGTAAAATCACCACCTTGCAACATAAAGTTAGGAATGACCCGATGAAATATACTTTCTTTATATCCATACCCATTTTCACCTGTACATAATTCATAAAAATTTTTTGACGTTATGGGAACATCATCCCAATATAATTCAAAAACAATAGTTCCTCTGTAATCAGTATCATCTTCAATTAATATATCAAAATACACATTTTTTGACATAATTGTAAATTTTTATTACTATATAAAAGTCATATCTTTCCATAATTTATATTTAAGATTGAAACATTAATTTAGTGTCCAATTAGAGTGATAATTATATGGTAAAAAGACCTGAATGGAATGAGTATTTTGGGGAGATTACCAAACAAGTAGCATTAAGATCCACCTGTGTCAGAAAAAAAGTGGGTGCAATCATTGTAAAAGATAAAAATATAATTTCAACAGGATATAATGGATCGATAAGAGGGCTAGAACATTGTGAAACTGTAGGATGTTTAATGATGGAAGGGCATTGTACAAGGACAATACATGCAGAAGCAAATGCAATCATACAAGCTGCTAAGCATGGTTTAATGATTGATAGAGCAGAAATTTATATTTCAGCATCTCCTTGTTTTAATTGTTTTAAATTGATTGCTAATTCTGGAATAGCAAAAATTTACTTCATGGAATTTTATAGAGATCAAAGAATTATCGAAATCGCTAAAAAACTTAACATAGAATTAATTGATATGTCAAAATAATAATTTTATAATTTAGAAATTAACAAAAATAACACATTTAGCCACTATGTTTATTTTTATTTGGTTATATTTTAGATAATGGCGAAAAATGGGGTTAGAGTAGGATGGATATATCAACCCCATGATAAGCAAATAATAAGAGATGGATTATTAATTTGGAATGATATGAAAATAGAATATATTGGGAAATATGATCCAAGATTAACCAAGGAGATTGATAAATATTATAATTATGAAAAAAGCATATTATTACCTGCGTTTATTAATGGCCATACTCATATTCCTGAAACATTATTGAGAGGTATCATAGATGATGTTAAACTTGAGGATTGGCTTTATAATCATATTTGGAAGATAGAACCACAGATGAAATCACATGATGCAATGGTTGGAACTAAATTGGGAATCGCAGAAATGATATCATGTGGCACCATTGGTTTTGTAGATCAATTCTACTACGCTGAGGAAATTGCAAAAAGTATCATTGAGTCAGGTGTAAAAGGGTTTTTAGCTCCGTCCATATTTAATGATAACCCTGAAACAGGATCAGCTGAAATGGCATTCAAAAGAAATAAAAAAATTTTCAAAAAATATCATAAAAAAAATAATCAAATTTTGATTGGTTCTGGACCACATGCACTGTATACAGTAGATTTAGAGCTATTTGAAGAAATCGGATATTTTGTTAAAGAAAACAACACTAAAATCAATACTCATGTTTTAGAAACAAAATTAGAGAGAGAAAATGCATTTGCCATGTGGAATAAATCAACAATAGAAAAAATAAGAGATATGAATTTATTAGATCATACGATTGCTGCGCATGTAGTGCATGTAGATGATAATGATTTAAAAATAATGGCAAATAGTAATTTAACAATATCACACAATATTCAATCTAATTTAAAATTGGGATCTGGGATCGCAAATATACCCGCAATGCAAAATAATAACATTAACATTATAGTTGGAACCGATGGCAATGCTTCAAATAATAATTTAGACATGTTAGAGGAAATAAGAACAGTGAGTTTAGTTCATAAGGGATATAATATGAACCCAGAGTTGGTTAATAAATTCAATGTGATTGATTTTGCGACTATAAATGCAAACAAGGTATTCAATGATATTTATTCAGGAATTTTAGAAAAAGGACATTGGGCAGACTTCACAATTTTTGATCTATCGGGGATTGATGCAACGCCTAATATAAACCCATTATCTAATTTGGTTTACTCAATATCATCAAATAAATGTGTCATGACGGTTTGTAATGGAAATGTTCTATATGAAAACGGACAATTCTATACCATAGATATTGAGTCAGTAAAGAAAAATGCTGAAAAATCGATTAATAGAATGTTAGAAGAAGCAAATTATGAATTATAATAGAGAAATTAATATTGAGAAATTTTAGAGGAGTCCATAAGATGACCGGATTCATTTGCTTTAGTCATAAGATAAAATTCATTATGCTCATTGGCTTGAAAGACATGTTCCACACGTTCAGAGATTATTATACCATATTGTTCTAACTCTTGTAACTTTTTAGGATTATTAGTCATCAACCGGATAGATAATATCTTGAGAGAGTCAATCATTAAAGCTGCAACTTTGTAATCTCTTTCATCATCATTAAAGCCTAAAGCGATATTAGCCTCAACAGTATTGAGACCTTTATCTTGTAATTCATATGCTTTCAATTTATTGAGAAGACCAATGCCACGACCTTCTTGTCTTAAATAAAGTAATACACCCAAACCCTCATTTTCAATTTTTTTTAGACTGCCTTCTAATTGTTGCCTACAATCGCAACGCAAGGAACCAATTGCATCACCAGTGGCACATTCGGAGTGCAATCGAACGAGAACATCTTTTTGAGCAGTTACATCTCCTTTTAAAATAGCAAAGTGTTCTTTTCCATCACTAAATGGTGAAAAAGAGATAACTATAAAATTACCAAATTTTGTTGGGAGGTTGGCCACACTTTGAATAGTCATTGAAGACGTAGAAGTTGGATTTTTCTTTGATTGCGTCTCAATTAGCTCATGATAAGACTCCAAGATTGTGTGATCCATATTAACTATGATAATTAATGTTATTTAATTATTAACAAGTGTCCAAAATATTTATGCTATTGAATCATAAAGATTAATTATTCTATGAACTTAATAGAGCAACCTAACGCAGGTAATTCTGCTATTGAAATATCATTATTTTTTATTGCTTCTTTAATAGCTTCTTGAAAATCATATCGGGTGATTTCATTATGTTTCATTGGATTATCATTGATACGACCCTTATATATCAGATTTCGATTTTCATTGAATAGAAATATTTCTGGAGTTCTAGTTGCACCATAATCTTTGGCTAAACTTTGATCATCATCAATTAAATAAGGAAAATTAAATTGTTTTTCTTCTGCACGTTTTTTCATATTTTCATATGAGTCACCTGGATAGTCAAGATTAGGAGCATTTGAATTAATTGCAATAATTTGTAACCCAAATTGCCTATATTCAGATTGAATTTGTATAAACTCCCTTTCAGAAGCAACTACGTATGGGCAATGATTACATGAGAAAATTATTGCAAGTAATTTGGAGTTTTGATAATTTTTGGAATTATGATATTTACCGTCAGTTCCTAACAAATTAAAATGGATTATGTTTTCTTTTAAATTTAAAGTCATATTTTTGAATTATGAATTAGGTTAAATAAAGTTAATTTAAGTAGATGAATTACATTTTAGTTAAAATAAAATAATTAACTTTAATTTTTGGGCAATGATAAGCATTAATAATTGAGAATGGTTAGTTGAGATTAATATGGATAGTGAAAATAAGTCAAGAATTTCTAAGAAGAAATTTAATACTGGACTGTTAATTGTTGCAGGAGTGATGGTTGCAGGATTATTACAATTAATAATTGAGATACTATTAAATTAAAATTCAGGATTAGGAGATTTTCGAATATATTTTTTATAATACTCCATCAAGATGATAGGAGTAAGAGAGATGACTAAACAATAAATTAAATCAATTATTGAAAGTTGGATTAAATCAAAAAATATCCCATAATTTGATATAAATAACTGGATAGGAAGAATATACATTATTGAAAAATGAACTAAGAGTGGTAAAAATATCATTATATGGACGAACATATTCATCTCTTCAAAAATAAGATTTATCGGTCTATTAACCCTAATAATTGAATACACAAAAATACATTCTATAATATAGATTATAGTTATCAAGATAGTTCTTGCTTTAGCTTGAGTAATATTTTCAGGTTGTAATATAGAATTAGAATTTAAAGGTGAATAATAGTTTATATTGGGTTGAAAACCTCTAAAATTAGTTGTGTTTATAAGATCTAAATTGTTATAAAACAGAAAATAAGAAAATATTAGTAATATGCTGGTACTCAATGCAAAAATAGATAGTAAAATTATAAGAGGTCTATTAAGTATGGAGTCGTTTTGCCTTGGTTTTAGTTGCATTACATCAGAGTCATCAGGACCAAAAATAATGGCTAATACAGGTATTGCATGAACAATACCAAAAATATAAACTCTTTGCCAATTATTGAGAAGATAAAAATCTAATATGAAACTCGTTGAAAAATATAATACAGCCTCTGCGAGATTGACAGCGATATAAAAGAAGATCATCATTCTAATTTTATTATAAAGATTTCGTCCTTCTCGCACTCCCTCAACTAACGAGACATAAGAGTCATCAGATAATATTATATCAGCAGCTTCTTTTGCAACTTCAGTCCCTGCAATGCCCATTGCGATACCGGTATCAGACCTAGTAATAGCTAAAGCATCATTTACTCCATCTCCTGTCATTGCAACTATGTCTCCACGTTGTTGATATCTATTGACTATAATCTCTTTATCTTTGGGAGCAACTCTAGCGAAGACACTGACTTTAAAAAATTCTTCATCTGATAATTTTGAAACCATATTTCCTTCGATCACAATTTCATCCTTATCTAAAATACCTACTTGCTTTGCAATTGTAGCTGCAGTAGATTTAGAGTCCCCAGTTATCATTATTGGGAAAATTGATGCAGAGTCTAAATTAGAAACAGCCTTAGTTACATTAGGTCTTGGCGGGTCATAAATTACCGAAAAACCGATAAATGTAAGATTTTGTTCAATTAATGATCTATCTTTTGAGTTATCATCAGTTAAATCAAAATTATCGATGGGTTTGTAAGCAAAAGAAATCACTCGATATCCTGCATTAGTAAATTTATTAATTTTATCGATTAAATTTGATTTCATATCTGAGGATAAATCTTGAACATTACTTTCATCACCAATTTTATCACATAATGGTAAAATCATTTCGGGGGCTCCTTTAGTAAAAATCATCAAATCATTTTCTAAGGTATCTTTATACAACCCAGACATTCTTTTCAAACTAGAGTCAAATGGAAAATTAGTCATACGTTCATATCTACTTCTTACATATTCAAGATTTAGGCCATTTGTTCGAGCAAGGACTAATAATGCTCCATCTGTAAAATTCCCAATTATTTTGAATTCATTTGGTTTTGAGGTTTTGCTTAAATTGGCATCATTATTTAAAATTGCACAAGTAATTAGTAATTCTAACGCAGAGTCTTGATCTATCAAATTAATTTCCTCAAGATTTTGCAGATGATCATCTAGCTCATCATCAATTTCATTTGCTTCTATTTTATAAATTTTATTTGATAAATCCTCCTTGAGCGAGATCTGGTAATAATCTTGAGTATTCCATAATAATTTAACTGACATTTTACCGGTTGTAATAGTTCCTGTTTTATCCGAACAAAGTACGGAGCATCTTCCAAGAGTTTCTACGGCAGATAATTTTTTAATAAGCACTTGTTTGTTTGCCATGTTCAACACACCGCTAATTAATACTATAGTAGTTAACAAAGGAATATTGATTGGTAAAACACTCATGGCATTAATTATAGCAAATGATAGATCTTCAGCAAATTGCTGGAATGTAAATTCGTTATTAGTATTTATCCTTCTAATAGATGTTGAGAGAACTAATATCAGTAAAAAGGTCAGCATTAATAATGATAATCCCTTGCCTAAAGCATTCACTTTGTTTTTTAAGGGGATCTCAATATCGGAAATATCTGCCATTTGTGTGGCAATCTGACCCAATTCTGTTGAGTTACCAGTTTGAACAACGATCGCAGAGCCCGCACCAGATTGTACATAAGATCCAAGATATAACATATTTTCATGTTTTGCGATAGGAGTGTCATGGGGTAGAGATTGTGATGGCGAAGGTAATTTCATAACAGCAACACTTTCGCCTGTTAGAGAGGCTTCGTTTATAGTTAAATTGTTAGATCCCACAATTCTTGCATCAGCAGGAATTCTATCACCTAATTCAAGCTTTATGAGATCACCTGGAACTAATTGTTTTGCATCGATTTCAGAAACAAATCCATTTCGTATTACCTTTGAAGTAGGAGGAGATAATGATGATAATGATTTAACTTTTTTTTGTGCTCTAAATTGTTGAAATATCGCCATAATAAAATTAAAGGAAATCATTATCAACCAAAAAAGAACTTTGGACAAAAGACCTTCTACAAAAATAGTGAGGAGCACCATTATTGCGGTAATAATTAAATAAACTGTGATTAATGTATCAAAAAGAGGTGCTAAGTAAACTCTCCAAATTGAAGGTGATTTTGTTATGATTTCATTGAAGCCAATTTTATTTTTCCTGAGTTCAACTTCCGAAGTAGTAAGTCCTATTTCTGAATTGGTGGATATTGTTGAAACCACATCATCAATACTCATAGCATGAGCATGTTTTAGTTGATAAGATCCATAGTTTTTAGATTTATCAATACTCATTACATTTTAATTATTTTCAATATATATATTATAGTTACTCTCTAAGTTGGGATTTGATTAGATATTTAATAACGTTTATTAAAAAAATTATGTGATTAATCTTTAAGGAAGACATTATTTTTTAAGCCTTACCAAAAGTAAATAAAAGTAATAAATTCTTTTTAGATTATGAAGATATTAATTACTGGAGGTACAGGATCTGTAGGGAAAATACTTGTACCTATGTTATTGGACAAAAACTATGATTTAACACTAACCACTAGAAATGAAAAAAAGGCGATTACTAAAAATTCTAAATGGGCAGATAAAGTTAAATTTATTGAGACTGATTATAGGATCAGAGGAGATTGGTTAAAACAGGTTGAATTGAATGATATTATAATAAATATGGTGGGTGCAAATGTATTTTCAAGAAGGTGGACGATGAAAAGAAAAAGTGTTCTAATGGATAGTAGAGTGGAACCAACACAGCTGTTAATTGATACTATTAAGAAAGTCGAAAATAAACCATCATTGTTCATTCAAATTTCGGGATCTGAATACCCAAATTCAAATGAAAAAGAATTTTTTGAGACAGATAGATTGAGCGATAAATTTTTGGGAGAGCTAATGCGTGAATGGGAAAAACCAATTATTAATTTAAAAAATAAAGATGTAAGAGAAATAGTTTTTAGAATGGGCCCTGTGTTAGGATATGATTGGAAAAACATTGAAAGGATGTTCATTCCTCATAAATTATTCATAGGAGGCAAAGTAGGAAATGGACGTCAGATTTATCCATGGGTACATGTAAAAGATTTTGCGAACATTATTTTATGGGGGATTGAAAATGAAAAAGTCAAAGGAATAATCAACGGTGTTGCACCGGATAAGAAATCGATGATTGAATTAGCCAAAATTGGAGGACATATATTAAAAAGAAAGACATGGACTTGGGCACCCGGTTTTGGATTAAGACTTGTTTTAGGTGAGAGAGCAGATACAATTCTTAATGGGAGAGCTGTGAATTCAAATAAATTATTAGATTATGGTTATAAATTTCTTTATCCTAATGCAGGTTTAGCATTAATCGACATTCTGAAAAAATAAGTTATATTAGGTATTAATGAATTTTAGATTTATGAATGATCATTTTATTAAAGCATATGATAGAATAAAAGATCAAATACATCATACCCCAATTTTAACTTCAGATACACTAAATCAAATTTTCGGTGTGAATTTATACTTTAAATGTGAAAATTTACAAAAAGGAGGAGCATTTAAAATAAGGGGAGCTTTGAATGCAGTACTCAATAAAAAATTAAATCATGATATTAAAGGGATCATAACTCATAGTAGTGGAAACCATGCCCAGGCGATAGCGATTGTGGGAAAATTATTGAATTTACCAACTATAGTGGTAATGCCTAAGAATGCACCTAAAGTTAAAATGAATGCAACTAAAAGCTATGGGGCTAAAGTGATATTGTGCAAACCAACTCAAAAAGATAGAGAAAATACAGTGAATGAGATCATAGCAAAAAATGGTTATGAAATGATACACCCATATGATGATGATGACATTATTTTTGGAGCAGGAAGTGTAGGTATAGAATTGCATCAACAAATTAAAGATTTGGACTATATATTAGTGCCACTTGGAGGAGGAGGTTTACTTTCAGGAATTGCGATGTATACCAAGACACATAATAAAAATTGTAAAGTAATTGGAGTAGAACCTGAAAATGCAGATGATGCTTTGCGATCAATCAGAAACAAAAAAAGAGTTACATCTCATCATCCAGATACTATTTGTGACGGATTATTAACTACTTTATCTGAGAGAACATATGAGAAAATTATAAATTATGTAGATGATATTGTCACAGTCTCGGATTATGATACGATAAAAGCGATGCAATTAGTATACGAGAGAATGAAAATGGTTGTTGAACCATCAGGGATAGTTGGTTTAGCTGCGATCAATCAACATTCTATTTTTAAAGGAAAAAAAGTTGCCATCGTAATATCTGGAGGGAATGTAGATATGCAAAATTTTTTCGAGAATTATAATTTTAATTAAAGCGATTTAATAAATTCAATCAACGGCAAATCATGTGCTGCAGAATTAGTTTTTAAGTCTACAAAAATTGCATTTTCAATTTTATTAGAGACATCACGGGTTTCGTGATCTGGGTGTAAAATATCTTCTGATGCTCCAATTAGATAACATTTTGAAAGCTTACCATCAATTTTTTCTAAATCATTATAGATGTTATTACCCAACCAAGATTTAACACAATTTTTCAATTTAAGAGGATCTGCTAATTCTAAAGCTAATTCATACTTTCTTTTTTGAAGTGGATCAACTTTTTCATTTGTATATTTTTTAACAGCGATGCGTTTCATCAAAACTTTTACAAACTTATCATATGTCCATTTTGTTAAGAATGGGAGTAAGATACGCAATCCAGAAGCAACTTTAAATCTTACAGAAGGACCTACTAAAATAGCGATAGGAGGGTGGATAGAACCATTTGCCATGTTTTGAATTAAAGTGGTGCTTCCTAAGGAAGAACCAATAGCGATATATTCTTTAGAAGATAAATTCAGTAGGTCAATAATTTCATTACAATCCAAAAGCATACGAAATTTATTAACAGATTGATAATCATGGTTAATTTTTGAAGAGAATTTTTCTCTTGACTCGACATAGTCAATGGAATAATTTTCGAGGATTAATAATTCTAATATTTTTATCCATGATAAAACCAAAGTGTTCATCCCTGGATATAATAAAATGTGACCATTGGAGTTATTTGGATAATAATAAGCATGTCTTAATTCTGCACCATCTGACATTTTGAGATATTCAATTTTCATTTCTTTGGGAAAATCTACATCTTTATCTTCTAAATTATCCATACATATCTAAGATAAATAATCTTGATTAAAAATTTGAGGGAAGTAATAAAAATAAATGGAGGCTGAAAAACTAATTTTTAAAAAAAATGGTACCTTCTATACCCAAATTAAAGCTGGGTTTTCCATGAATTTTATTACCTCATTTAGAAACCTTGCGCCTACTGCTCCATCGACAATACGATGATCGAGCGATAATGACAAGTACATGATATTCCTTATAGCAATTTTGTCCTCGCCATTTTCATTAATTACAATCGGTCGTTTTTTTGCCTTTAATAAACCTAAAATTGCAGATTCAGGTTGATTTATTATAGGAGTGGCCATCATACCACCTATATTTCCGACTGAGGTTAAGGTAAATGTACCATTTGAGACATCATTTAAATCTAATTTACCAGCTCGTGCTTTTTCTGCCAAGTTTTTTATTTCACGAGCGATCTCCCAAATAGATTTTTTATCTACATCTTTTATTACAGGCACAACCAAACCATCATTAGTATCGACTGAAATACCTATGTTGTAATAATTTTTGTATATTATTTCTTCATTAGATATATCTAATTGAGAATTTAATATTGGGAATTTTTTAAGAGCAGGAATTAAACATTTCATTACCAAAGAAACATATGTAACTTTGATATCATTTTCTTCCATTTTTGATCTTAATTGGTTTCTTAATGAGTCTAAATTAGTCATATCCACTTCATCAAAATAAGTATAATGTGCAGCCTGATCTTTTGATAAGCGCATATATTTTGCAATAGTTTTACGTGTACCCTTTAGCTTTACCCGATTTTCTTCTTCATTGGTGATGGGTGAGTCGATGGATTTTGATGGGAGCATTTGATCTTTGGATTCATTAATGTTAGATTCATTTGCGTTAATATAATGATCTAAATCTATTTGTTTAATTCTACCTGCAGGACCAGTGCCGGTGACATATGATAAATCAATATTATGCTCTCTTGCTCTTCTACGAACTGCAGGAGGGGCTAAAACTTTATTTATATTTGTAGCAGATAGTGAATCATTTGGAACTACTACATTTTCAGGACTTGATCTTCGTCTTGTAATTGAAGAGTCAGGCGTTGAAGGTTTGAATAATGAAGGGTCTTCTTCAATTTCATTTAATTTATAATCATCTAAATCACGACTCTCGACTATTTCAGAATTTGAGTTATTTGATTCTGTTTTGATTAGGAAAAGTGTTTGCCCTACCTTTATTGTATCACCAACCTTGAATAATATTTGTTCAATTTCACCTTCTACTGGACTTGTAATTTCAGTTGTAACTTTTTCAGTGAATACTTCTAATAATTCTTGTTCAACATCAACTTTTTCTCCTTCACTGACAAATAATTCTAAAACTTCTCCCTCATGTACTCCTTCGCCCACATCAGCAAATTTTATTTCATAACTCATATTGATCACATCAGTACTCCCATATAGTGTCTATTGCAGACAAAATCCTATCAGCACTAGGTAAATAATCATGCTCAAGAATAAATGGAAAGGGCACATCATATCCAGTAACTCTCATAATAGGAGCTTCCATTGAGTCAATAGTTTTTTCACCTATTAAAGCAGATAATTCAGCTCCAAAACCTGCTGTTTTTGGAGACTCTGTGACAGAAATAAATCTACCTGTTTTCTTTACTGATGAAATTATTGTTTGAGAGTCATAAGGTGAAATTGTTCTTAAATCGATTACTTCACAGTTTATTGATAACTCATTTGAAGCGATTTCTGCAGCTTCAAGAGTATTTTGCAACATTGAACCATAACTAACAAGAGTTATGTCATCACCATTTCGCACGATGTTAGCTTTTTCAAGAGGAACGGTATAATCTTCTTCAGGAATTTCTTGTTTAAAGGCACGATAAATTCGTTTTGGTTCTAAAAATATAACAGGATTATTATCTCTTATAGAGGAAATTAGTAGACCTTTGGCATCATAAGGATTTGATGGAATTACAACTTTCAACCCTGGAGTATGAGCAAATAAAGCTTCTGGCGATTGGCTATGATAATGAGCTCCTCTAACACCTCCTCCATAAGGTGATCGTATAGTTACATTAGTGGTAAATTCACCTCCAGATCGATATCTAAATTTGGCTAACTCTGAAACTATTTGATCAAATGCGGGATAAATAAAATCTACAAATTGTATTTCAGGAACTGCTTTTGCACCTCTTAATGCCATGCCTATAGCAAAGCCAACTATACCACTCTCATTTAATGGAGTATCCATTACACGATGTGCACCATATTTTTCTTGGAGTCCTTCTGTAGCTCTAAACACTCCACCATTAGGACCAATATCTTCACCCATAAGATAGACTGAAGGATCATTTTGTAGTTCTATATCTAATGCATCTCTAACTGCTTCAAGTATATTTAATTCCACCATTTAATCTTCCTCCGTAAAAAATTTGACCTCTTCCCATTGTTCTAAAAGACTTCCTGGTAGAGTGTCATAGACATCTGTGAACATTGTTTCGAGTTTTGGCTTTGGTCTCGAGTCAGCAATTTCTATCAACTCATTAATTTTTTTATCATAATGCTCATAGATTATTGAATTTTCTTCCTCACTAATTAGATCTTTTCTAATGAGATATTTTTTGAATCTTTCTATTGGATCCTTAAGTTTCCACTCTTCTACCTCTTCATCAGGTCTATACCTAGAGGGATCGTCTGACGAGGTATGAGGACCCATACGATAAGTAAATGCTTCTATCAATGTAGGTCCATTTCCATTTTGTGCGTGTTTAATTGCATCTTTTACCGCAGAGTACATAGCTAAGATATCATTCCCATCAACCTGTTCTCCCTTGATACCATATGCAATTGCCTTATCTGCAATTGTATTTGAAGCAGTCTGTTTTTCCAATGGCACACTGATGGCAAATTGATTGTTCATACATATAAATATGGTAGGAGTTTTGTAAACTCCGGCAAAGTTTAATCCTGAATGAAAATCAGAGGATGAAGTTGCTCCATCTCCAAAAAATACAATATTTACCTCCTCTGGATTTATTTGTGATGCATAATAAGCAGCCCCAGTTGCATGAATAATTTGAGTACCAATGGGTGCTGATGGATTTACAAAGTTTATTTTTTTATTGCCAAATAAGCCAGGTAATCGACGACCTTTGTTTATATCTAAATCATTAGCGAATAAATGATTGATAATTTCTTCTAAAGGCATATCACGATAAATAGCTGCACCATGTTCTCTATATGCGGGAAAAATCCAATCTTGATTGTTTAATGCGGCTGCGGCACCAATATGAGCTTCTTGACCAGTGGTAAATATATGAAATCCAACTCTACCTTGCCTTTGTAATCTTATTCCTTTTTGGTCTAACAATCTAAGTTGGATCATAGATTGATACCATTTTAGCAATTCTTCACTTTCTATACTTGGTTCAATAGCTTCATTGATAATTGAACCATCTAATTGTAATATTTTTCTCATGAGTACCAATCTTTTTTGTTATATAATAAAAGAATATACGACTTGTCTTAATAAATATAATTTCACCGACAATGAAATAAAAATAATTAATTTAAAATATTAGAACAGAATTTAATATTAAACTGAATATTCAAAATCTTATTTTACCCTTATACAATATATTAATAACGTATACATTAAAATTGATATACGAAATATTTTGGATGGTTTTGTTATATAATGGAAATTAATGATAAAAAAAGTGATAATGAAAAAAGAATATTCCAAATAAAACCTTTATTTCAAAAAGATAGTACACCAGAGGGTGATTTTGAGGCAGTTAGAGTATCACAAGCCAAAGTAAGTTTATATCTTGACTTACCCTTTTTTGGTTGGCTACTAAGCCAATTGGAGGTGTTTCCCACTTTGGACAGTAGAGTTAAAGGGTTGACTTTAGATAGTAGATACATATATATTAATACAAATCAAATGAGTATTAAGAATAGATCACAAATAAGAGGCGATTTACTTCACCAAATTTTACATTTAATAATGAAACATGCAAATACTAGTAAACTTAGAAATGAAAAAATATTTCAAATTTCCTCAGAAATTAATACTTTATTCATGATAGATGAAACTAAAAAAAAACTTTATGGAGAAATATATGGTGATTTGTATGATAAGAATAATGAAGATAAATTCAAGATACAAAATTTAAAAATTATACCCGAAATTTTACAAAATTTGACGTTAGATGCAATTTATAAGATATTAAAAGAGTATGGCCTAAGTTTTTATGAAGATAAATCAATAAATGATAATGATATTGAAGAGGATGTAATTAAGGAAATTCAAGATTACGCAGGTATAGAAGATATTTGTGGATTTAATGAAACTAAGAAATTATTTGAACAAAATAATTCAGAGGAAATATTAGATTTGGAAAAACAAAGATTTAGAGGATTATTAAAAAATGCGATGACCCAAGTGAGAGATAAGAATAATTTGCCATTAGACATTAGAAAAATAATTGATGAATTATTAGAACCAAAATTACCTTGGGACTTGATACTTGAAAGATTTATTCAAAAAACTATTATTTCAGATTGGAGTTGGGTACCTCCAAATAAAAGATTAATTGGGAGAGGATTATATATTCCTTCTACTGAGAGAAAATCAATTAATATTGTAGTTGCGGTGGATACATCAGGCTCTATAAATAAGGATGAATTAACTCAGTTTGCTACAGAGTGTTATTCAATTATTTCATCTAAAATGAAGATGAAAATGATACTCATAGATTGTGATATGAAAATACAAAATATTAGGATAATAGAAGAGGGAAATTCCATAGATGGTTCTAATTTACCTTGGGAAGACAGATCTTTTTTTGGTGGAGGAGGGACATCATTTGTACCTGTTTTTGATTGGTTAGAGGATCAGGATATAACTCCAGAGGTGTTAATATATTTTACAGATGGCATGGGACAATATCCTATGGATGAGCCAAATTATCCTGTGATTTGGGTAGTAACAGAAGATACCAAGGTACCTTTTGGAGATATGATCATATACTAATGAAATGAGTATGAAAGAGAATAAATTTAGTAAATTACGATTATGAAAAACTATAAATGAAATTATAATATTATTAACTAAGTTGATTATTTGCTAACATATAGATTGAGCATTCTAAAAATTATCAAAATCGCCTTAGTTCATATTGGGGTGGGGATACTAATTGTGATAATTTCTAGTTTTTTGAATTCTGAGATGAAGTTCAATAATTGGCGAAGTGATCAAATATCATTCTATTTAGGATTACCAATCATATTTGAATTTATTAGATTGATATTTTCGCACTATTATGATAGCAAGAACATAATTAGACCATCATTGATTTTTGCATTATTAATAAGTTCAATAGGTATTTTTAGTATGCAATTTTTCATATTACCGGTCGCCAATATAGGATTACTAATATCTGTAGGATTATTTTATATGGGATCAAGCATTTTAACTACATTGGTTGATGGTAACTTGACCAAAATATCTGCCCAAGGAGATAGAGGAAGAATTGCAGCAGTTATTCAAGTATTTAGACTTTCTGGCTTTGCTTTAGGAGGAATAGTGGGAAGTATATTATACCCCGAAATCGAATTTGGTAATTTTTTAAATTTATTCTTAATAATTTATATTACAATAGGGTTAATTTCAGTATTGAGTATTGAAAAATCTGAGAATGATTATACATATAATGCAGACTTTAGATCAAATTTGAAAAATTTATTTATTTTACTCAAAGAAAACAACTTGCCGAAATTAATGACAATATTCCTGATGGTGTATCCCATCGGGCTTTATATGCAGGATCTGATTTTTGAACCTTTTGTAATAGATGTATTTGACTTTGATAAAAATAATGTTGGCAGTGTAGTGACATTATGGACTAGTTTAACATTGATTTTCACGCCATTGGGAATAATTATTGGTAAAAAAACTAAAATAATAATTCCTATATTTTTTGGATCTTCATTTGCAACTATAGGGTTAATGTTGTTCATTATATCATCAATGATTAATAGTATATCGATATTATATGGAGGCTTAATTTTATTTGGAATTGGTAATGGTATTGCATCAGGGCCTGCTATTGAATTAATGCTTGAAGTGTGTGGAAGTTATAAAAATTTAGTAACAGTTTTGTTAGGATTTTTTGGCTTGATGACCACTTTGGGAAGATTTTTAGCCGCAATTTTAGGTGCATTAATATTGGCTATAACATCTAATAATTATCAATTTCTATTCTTGATAGAGTCATTATTTATTTTCGTAGGTTATATCCCACTATATTTTGTGATTAGGATATTTGAGAAAAATAATTAAAATTGTTCATATAAAATATTAGAAATATATTCAGTTTTCTTAGAAAAGGTTAATCATGAGGACAATTATAATATTGATATGGATTTACAAACGGATATATTAATCATTGGTGCTGGACCTGGAGGTTATCCAGCAGCGATAAGATCAGCACAATTAGGCAAAAAAGTGATAATTGTCGAAAAAGAATATATTGGAGGAGAATGTTTGAATTGGGGTTGTATTCCTAGTAAGGCACTAATACAATCAGCGAAATTTTATGACAAGATTGTAAGGAAATCCGAGCAGATGGGAATCATAGTAAAAGAAACTGAGATTGATATTACCAAAATGCAAACTTGGAAAAATGAGGTACAAGATAAACTAATAGAAGGAATTAAATTACTTTTAAAAACAAATAATGTTGAAGTTATATTCGGGACTGCTAATTTTGAGTCAAAAAATGTTGTCCAAGTTACAAATAATAATAATGAAAAGATTAATATTAATTTTGAGGATTGTATAATTTCAACGGGAACTGAGTTTATATCGATACCAAATATTGAGATTGATGAAATAGATTTTCTCACTGCGAAAGGAGCCTTAAATTTAAATTCTATACCTGAACATTTAGTTTGTATTGGTGGAGGAATAATTGGATTAGAGTTAGGTATGACATGGGCAAAATTAGGTGCTAAAGTTACAATAATTGAAATGTTGCCAAATATATTAAATTCAATTGATAAGAGAGCAACAAATGTGTTGAAGAAGAAATTAGGTAAATATGAAGTAGAAATTCTTACTAGCACAAAAGTTTTAGAGGCAAATAAAAATGGAGAAGTAATTGAAATATTAATAGAAAAAGATGGACAGCAATCAAGATTATCAGCATCAAAGGTGTTGATATCAATAGGAAAAAGAGCAAATACAAAAAATTTGGAATTACATAAAATAGGGTTAGAGTTAGATCAAATGGGGTTCATAAAAATTAACACTCAAATGAAAACTAATATAGATAATATCTATGCTGTTGGAGATTGTGTTGGGGAACCATTTCTTGCCCATAAAGCAACTAAACAAGGAGTTATTGCTGCAGAGGTAATAGCAGGCGAACCCTCAGAGGGAGATTGGAGATCAATGCCTAGTGCAATATTCACCGACCCTGAAATTGCAACAGTAGGTCTTAACGAAAAAGTTGCCAAAGAATTAGGTTATGAGATAATGACTGGAATGGCGTCATTTAATGCATCTGGCAGAGCATTAACTCAATTAGATCATGACGGATATGTAAAAATAATTTCAGATCAAAATAATGGAATTATTTTAGGTGTAGAGATTGTCGGGGCAAATGCATCCGATTTAATTTCAGAAGCTGCATTAGCTATCGAGATGGGTGCGACGGTGGAAGATATTGGTTATACAATTCATCCACATCCTACATTACCTGAAATGATTATGGAGGCTGCGGAAGCAATTGAAGGAAAAGCAATTCATGTGCCAAATAAAAGAAAAAAGAAAAATTAATTACTTAGCTAACTTAATTTATCTAAAATGATGATTTAATTATAATTATATTTTGTAATATTATGTTATAATGAAATTAAGAGTCATAAATACAAATATTATTGACCCTTATCTAAATTGTTCACTAGAAAAAATTTTACATGAAAAATGCATTTCTACAAATGAATTGATAATAAGATTTTGGAGAAATGATAAGAGCGTAATAATGGGAAGAACACAAAATATTGAAAAGGAAGTTAATCTGGAATTTTGTTATGAAAATAATATTAAAATTGTTAGGCGACATAGTGGGGGAGGAACTGTTTTCAATGATTTAGGGAATTTAAACACAACTTTTATTATTCCGATTAAATTACTTAGAGGCAGATATGTCAGTGAATTTTCTATCGAAATTAGGGAAAAAATGATGAAAACATTAATTGATATTGGAATTAAAAGTATAAAAAGTGAAGGAATTTCAAATATATTTATTGGAGAGAAAAAAATTAGCGGAAGTGCAGGTCATTTAAAAAAGGGTTGGTTTTTACACCATGCTTCATTATTAATAGACTGTGATTTAAAATATTTGAATAAATCAATTTTAGCAAGAGAAAATAATCCAGTGGCTAAAAATGAAAGTCGTTATTTTGAAACTACTAATTTAACTGATAAATTTGATTTTGATATAGAGAGATATAAAGAGAGTATTGTTAATTCATTAGCTACCCAATATGATCTCGAGATTGAAAGTTCCCAAATATCTGATAAAGAAATGAGTGATGCAAAAAAATTAAAAGAAAAGTTATTTGACAAAAAAAAGTGGATATTTCATGGTAAAAGAAATTTATAATTAGAAATCCATATCATCAGGCATATCACTTGGACCGCCCGGACCACCTAAATTTTTCGCAGATACGACATCATCAATTCGTAGTAAAATTGAAGCAGCCTCGGATGCAGATAGTATGGCTTGTCTTTTTACTCTAACTGGTTCCATTACTCCTAATTTTTTCATATCATCAATTTTACCTTCTATTGGATTGACTCCATAAGTAAATTTCTTATCTTTATACATTTGATTTAATTCACCTATTATTTCAATAGGATCCATTCCTGCGTTTTCGGATAAAGCTCTAGGAATAACTTCAATAGCAGTTGCAAAAGACTCAATTGCTAATTGAATTTTTGATGGCTGTGAAAGTTTGAATGACCGCAATTCATTTGCAATAAATAATTCTGGAGCACCTCCTCCGGGTACTAATTCCTTATCTTCAATTATATTTCGGACCACACATAATGCATCATGAATACTTCGTTCATACTCATCTAACACGAATTCAGTCCCACCTCTAATTAAAATGGTAACAGCAGAGGATTGTGGACTGTCGGTCACAAAAATTACATCATCATCTGCAACTTTTCGTTCTTCTACTTTACCTGCACTTCCAAGATCTTTAGAGCTTAGATCACTCATATTACTAACAATTGGTGCATTGGTAGATTTTGATAATTTTTCTATATCACTCTTTTTCACTCTTCTAACTGCAAAAATACCTGCTTTTGCTAAATGATGTTGAACCATATCATCGATTCCTTTTTGACAGAAAACAACATTTGCCCCGGTGGAAATTATTTTGTCAGCCATTTCTTTAAGTGAGGCCTGTTCTCTATCAAGAAATTGTTGAACTTGATCAGCAGACTCAATATTTAATTTTGAGTCAAATTCAGTTTTATTAGTCTCTAATGCGGCATTAATTAGTAAAATTTTTGCATTTTTTATTGATTTAGGCATATCAGAGTGTACTCGCTCTTTATCTAAGATTAATCCTTTAATTAATTGTGTGTCAGATAATGATTCACCTTGTTTTTTGATAATCACAATATTATCAATGTCAACTGTTCCTTCATCCTCAACAGATAATGCTGCATCAACGATCAAGTCAGCCATATGTGAACTTTCACCCGAGATAATTTTTGATGACATTGAAGTCTTGGCGATATTTAATAATGAGTCCCTGTCATTTAATGAAACTTCTATTTTGATTGAATTTAATAACTCTAAAGCTTTATCCATAGATAGACGATATCCTTCTACAATTATACTTGGATGTATATCCATCTCTAATAAATCTTGAGCCCTTTTTAGTAATTCACCGGCTAAAACAACTACGGTTGTAGTACCATCTCCAACTTCTTGATCTTGCGTTTTTGCTAAGTCGATAATAAATTTTGCACCAGGATGCTGAACATCCATTTCCTTTAGAATTGTGGCACCATCATTTGTTATGACAACATCTCCAAAAGAGTCGACTAACATTTTATCCATCCCTTTTGGTCCTAATGCAGTTCTTACTGCTTCTGATATTATCTTAGCAGCTTGGATATTATTGTTCAATGCATCCCTGCCTCTAGTTCTCTCTGTTCCTTCTCTAAGTATAATAAAAGGTTGACTCATATAATTCACCTAAAATATAATCAAAATTTTTGATTTATATTTCACCTAACTTTACATGATTTAAATAATTTAAGTTAGTAACCGAGTTGACATTTATGGGTTAGAGTATTTGAAAGATGGAAAATCTAAACTAAAAACAATTGCAATTAATAAAATTACAAATGAGCTTAACTCGATTTGATTCAATACTTCATTTAATATCATGAATGCGAATATTGAGCCTAAAATTGGTTCTCCTAAAGTGGAGACTCCGACATCAATGGTATTAAGTTTAGGCATAGCCCAATTATAAATCGCATGACCAAGTAAACCTGGAAATATTGCCAATAAAAACCCATAAAACCATAAATTTGGATCGATGAGGTAAATATTCTGTTGATTTGCAATTGTCATGAAAAATAAGAAAAATGAAGCAATTAAATTAACTAACCCAAAATATTTCCAAAGTCCTATTTTTGGGACCATATCTTTTGCTAATATCAAATATATTGCAAAGCCAATTGCGCTACCTATTGCTAAAATTAATCCTTCTGTAGAAATATTGGAAGAATTTAATGAGGATAAGAATAAGGACATACTTGCAATTAAAATCAAGATAAACGAAACCACTTGTCGCTTAAATAAACCCGTTTTATATGTGATATGACTTAAAATGGCTAGCCAAATTGGAGCAGTATTTGTCAAACTTAGACTCGTGGCAATTGGAAGATAATTTAGAGAGTCAAACCACCACCCAAAGTGAGTTGCTAATGCTAAACCTGCGATTGTGACTTTCATAAGTTCTAATTTATTTAATTTAAGTTCAAAATTTTTATTGAGAAGAAAATATGCAATTATACCTGTTAAAAATACTCTAGAAAAAGCCAAGATATATGCAGGTTGATTTGATAATTTAATAATGAATGAAGAGCTGGTTACACCAAGTACTCCGAGTAATAAAATAATGCGAGGGTTATGGTATATCTTCATTATATTTAGATTATAATTTAGACAGTTTAAAGAATTTTACTAAGATATTGAATATTATTTATCATATTTCATGATTCTTGTAACTATGAAAGAATGGAAAGAATTTGACTTCTCCTATTTGATGATGATTAAGTAAATAATATATATTGGTTTAATAATTATGGATATAATTCCTATGAAGCAAGTTCAAGTTAGAGTACCAGCAAATCAATCAGATATAATAGAGGATATGCTGAAAATTCTAAATATTAAATCTAGAGCTACATCTATAGTTACTAGAGATAATGATATTTTATTCCAAATTAGAGTTGAAGATAGTGAGTCTAATGAATTGATACATGAATTAAAGGCAAGAGGAGTGGGAGACATATTTGGTGAAGTAAATGTTATGATGCTTAGTTTGCATATGTCAAGTGCCAGTGAAATTAGTAAAATTGATAAATCAAATGCAGCAAATATTGAAGAAATTTTATCTGAAATTCAAGCAAGTGCAACTTTAAATGGGAGTTATATTGCATTAATAATTCTGTCTGGTGCATTAGCGGCATTAGGTCTTTTAGGTGACTCAACAGTGATTATTATTGGATCAATGATTGTTGCACCATTATTAGCACCTGTAGCATTAACATCAATTGGGATATTGTTAACTCAAAGGAATATTTTGATAAGAGGGTTAATTTCAGAGGTCGTAGGAGTTGTACTAACGATATTTGTTGGATTTATAGTGGGAGAACTGGTAATACAATTTAGTGATTCGAATACAATCGTTGAGACTGAAGCAATGAAGGAAAGAGCATTACAGGCAGATCCATTGAACATATTATTTGCTGTTGTTTCTGGTATAGCAGCGGGAGTCATAATTTCAAAAGGGCAAGGGCTGTCAATAGTTGGAGTCGCAATTGCAGCGTCATTGGCACCACCTGCAGCAAATATTGGCCTATATTTAGCTCTAAATAACCCATATGCAGCATTAATTGCAGCTACTATTTTGATGATAAACATTTTTGCAATAAATACTTCTTGTTCTTTGATTTTTACAATTTATAAATTACCATCAAAAGCAGGATTAAGCAAAAGAAGAAGTAGCCGAGCAAGGCGAATAAATAATTTGATAACACTACTAATATTCACAGCCTTTGTAGGGCTATCAATTTATTTTACATCAATTGTGTTGAATAATTAAAATAGCTTGTAATAAAATTATAATTATTTAGGTTTGTATTCATTGCATTTTTTTATGAATGGATAATTTAATTTTTTATTTATTAGACATAGAAAACTTTTTCCTTTTATTGAACAACTATTACATAGACTATCATCTTGTGTGATAGATTTTTCGGTCAAGTCATATGATAATTTAAGTTTAGTTATTTTCACAATATTCACCATTATATATTGTTGGAATTTACAATATATGAATTGTATAATGCTAAATATCGGCATTATTATATAAATGTTATTGATAAGCAAAAAAACTTAATTATTTAATTAGGAAAATGTTTGTTCTATCTTGAAATAATATTTATATGAATGCACTCAAATCGTCATCTTCATCATCATCTATTGATTCATCATAATCGTAAGAGTCGTATTGATTAAAATCATCATATTCTAGATCATCTTTGGATTGTTTACTACGATTTATTAGATGGTCTTTCAGTTCAAGTGCATTGTCATTTAATTTTGACAAATCCATATTTTCATCTAATACAATGTTTAATAATTCTGAAACTTTCTTTGCGGCCAAATAATCTGGAATAGTAGCAATACAATGAGATAATATTGAGAAACAAGAAATGCCACTGCGTTTTGATTCCATTAAGGACAATGCAACTGAACCATAGATAGCTCCTTGAGGTAATGTCCATATACCTTTCTCTGAAAGGAACTCTCGGGTCACATCATCTGAGGCAACAATATTGTATCTTAGATCTGTGGCATCATTTGGTCTACCGGTGGGTAAAGCACCAATTATGATCAAACTTGATGGATCAATTTTGCTGTACCAATCAAATAAATAATCTATAAACTCTACTAAATTCTCTTCAATTATGGCAACTTCAGATAAGACTAAAATATATTTATCAGATTCATAAATTCTAATTGGCCGTTGGATTATCCCGTCGCGAACGATACCAACTGAAGGAATTAAAGAGGATGAGATATACCCTTTTTGAATTAATCCTAAACAATCTATTACATGATTTGCAACTAATGATGCAACTAAACCACTGCCGGTAAAAGCTTGCAAAATGGTTTTCCCGATTGGTTGAATAGGAATCATTTCAACAACGTCGAATAAGGGTGAATTCATTATGTTAATAAAAATTCCCAGCTTATAAATTAATTTAATTAACCTAAATATGAATTGTAAAATCAATGAAGATTAAATATATATTTTAAGTTTAAATCATTCTTTCAATGCATTTTCTAAATGGACTATAAGACGATAGCCTGATTTTACTTTATGATCAAGTAATACTATTTCAAATTTTTCTTGATCAGATTCTTTGTAATAAATTATATTGAAACCATCTTTTTTTAATTGAGAAACATGTTTCCCATCAAAAATATCACCATCTAATACAAAATGTTCATAGACATGTCCATTTGTATATACCATTGAGGGTGAAATATTATTTTCTTTCAAAAATGAATTTAAAAATGCATGAGATATAATTTCTTGGGGACTATAAACTATTTCTGCGCCTATTTTCATAAGTGGTAGTTTATCATATTCGTAAGGAACCAATTGTATTAATTGAGTATTATTTAATGGAGAGTCAGAATTCAAACTATTTTCTTTTAAATTTTTAACGGTCACACCTAATACTAAAGAACTTGTCATATCATCAAATGTACTAATTATGAGATCGCCATCTTTGACGAGATTATTGAAATCATCGTAGGCTTTGGAAATTTCCCATTTAAAACATTGGTATTTAGAATTAGCTAAGACATCCTCTTCTTCCGGATTATCCCAGAAAATAACAATATCTGCATCATCCACATCTAATCTTTGTATCAAGCTATCTACCAACTCAGAATATCCTGCGAAAATTAGCCGACCAATATGTGTTTCTTTGATCTGTTCTTTAGAAATGTTATCAAGTTCTTCTCGGTCTGCGAAAATTAATAAATTAGTAGCATTTGGGGGTATTTTTTCATATTCATTATTTACGGATGGATGTAGATATAACTCATTCAATCCAGGAGTGATGAAACCTATAGGTTGAGCTGTTTCTAAAAAATCACCATAATTAAATTCGCTTGGAACTTCGATGTACCCGATAGTAGACTCTTGAGAACGTAAATCTTTAGTTGAATAAGGAATTGACACTTGTGTAGTGGTAAAATAATTTTGCAATACATTTGTAAGAAAAACAAATAATGAGATAGGTTTATTGATACCTGCATATCTTGAAATTTCATAGGTAGTGGCAGATAAGAATTCTGCATATATATCTAATTCACTTGAGATTGATTTTGCGATTATACCTGTTTGTAATACTAGATTATCATTAGAGGGAAGCAAAAATAATCCAGAACAATTATTTAAAGATAGAATTTCCATCACAGTAGGCTTTGTGATATCTGTATTAAGTACATAATAACCTGAAATTTCTGCAACACGTGCTCTATCTTGATCTATTTCCACAATTACTACCTCATAACCTCTCTCCTTAAACAGTTGAGCGAGCCTACGACCCTTTGATCCAAATCCACCAATTATAATATGATTAACAAAATTAATATCGGATGAGGGTAATGAATTTTGTTTAGTTAATTGAAGATTTACAATACGATTAATTATAATTTGAGAACCTAATGCTATGAATGAAATACCATGAGCAACCAAAACCAAGGTGATAAATTTAGTAATAGGGTAAGTAGGAGATATATCACCAAAACCGACGGTAGTTATTGTTACAATTGTAAAGTAAATTGAGTCCAACCAGCTTAAATTTTCAATTATTTTAAAGCTTATAACTGATGTAGATAATATGAATGTAAAATAAATTGGAAATATTTTTCTGAAATTATAATTTTGAGCTATATTTTCAAGTTTATCAAAAATATCGTCTTGATTTGCAATTAAACGTGCTATAACAAAATTAAGAATTAAAACTATGAAACCTAATTGAATGGTAGCGCCGTAAAAAGCAATGAGGAATACAATAAAATTTAGAAAGTTATTAGATGAATTCAAACTTATATCGCCGTCGATAAAAATATTAAAAAATAAATCAAAAGTAGTAGGCCATTCTGATTCATTTAATATTTTGAGGCTTATGATTAGAATTAAGTTGAACATAACAAATGTAATTCCAAGAGTATATTTGTTGTTAAGTTTGTATTTCATGTAAAATTATCCCCAAAAATTAAATATAAATAAAGCTTGAGCCTAAAATATCATTTTCTTTGGTTTATTTCAAGATAATGATGATCAAATGAAACAATCTAATAATTATGAATTTATTTTTTTTGTAATACTATAATATAAATTTTTTCTATAATTATTTTATCATATTTTGAAAGGATTGGGAAGAGTTATATATAGACAAATTGGTTTTTGAATAACCGATTTTTGTTTTTGCCGATTTTTAAAAATTAAAAATGGCTTTAGAGGAGATAATATGTCAAAAAAACCAAATAATTCAGATAAAAATGCAGTAACACAGGCTTGCCCTGATTGTGGTAGTATAGATTTAATTCAAGATAATCAAAGAGGGGAATTAATTTGTACTAATTGTGGAGCAGTAGTCGAAGATATGATTATAGATGACTCACCGGAATGGAGAGCATATTCATCAGAAGAGAGAGCCAATAGATCAAGAGTGGGATCTCCAACAACATTAACATTACATGATAAAGGTCTATCAACTCAAATTGGACAAGAGGATCGAGATGCATATGGTAGAAAATTGTCAAAAAACCAAAAATACCAATTTTATAGATTAAGAAAGTGGGATACTAGAAGTAGAATTCATTCTAGTAAAGATAGAAATTTAACTAAAGCCATGAGAGAATTAGATAGGTTATCATCTCAATTATCATTACCAAGATCAGTTAAAGAAACTGCATCTTTGATTTACAGGAAGGCATTAAATGCGAATTTAATTAGAGGTCGATCAATAGAAGAAATGATAGCTGCATCAGTTTATGCTGCGGCAAGACAAAGACATTTACCAAGAACATTGGATGAAATTGCTGCAGAAACTAGAATGAGTAAAAAAGAACTTGGAAGAGCTTACCGATTATTGTTATTCGAACTAAGCTTGAAAATCCCATTAGCGGACCCTATAAATTATGTGAGTAGATATGCAGCAGAATTAAATTTATCTGGAAGAGCTACTGCAGCCGCTAAAAACATGATAAATGAGGCAAAAAGAGAAAAGATTACTACAGGGAAAGACCCCGTATCTTTAGCAGCTGCGGCAATTTATATTTCATCTATTTTAAATGATGAACAATTAACTCAAGCTGAGATTGCAGAGGTAGTTTCAGTAACTGAGGTTACAATCAGAAATAGGTATAAAGAATTAGTTAAGGAATTAGATATTGCTTCATCGATGTATTAGATTAAGACTTATTTAAAAGACGTTTTTGACGTCTTTTTTCCGCATCATTATATCTGCGCTCTTCGATTTTATTAGTTAACTTAAGTGGTGGTACTGGTATAGGTTTATTATCATCATCAACTGCAACCATTGTCAAATAAGCTTTACCTGTTTTGGTTATTGTTCCAGTATAAACATTTTCAACTTCAATACTTACACCTACCTCTAGTGAAGTTCTGCCAGTATAATTTACTGATGCTTTTAATCGGATTAATTCACCGACATGAACTGGATTAAGAAAATCCATTTTATCAATTGATGCGGTGACTGCTCGAGTTCTACAATGTCTAAGAGCAACCCAACCTGCAACATTATCGACTAAATTTAAAATTGCACCACCATTAATTGCGCCAATATCTAATGAATTATCTCTCCACGATGGATTTGAATAAGCAGGCATTGCTAATTGATATGTAATAATTGAAGATTCACTTGGAGATTTTGGTTTCATACGCTTAAGTTTAATAATCTGAATTTGAATATTTAGATTGACTACAATATTATTGCTGAGTTATAACATCAGTTTGGTTTTTATTATATCTTTAATTTTTGACTCTATATCAGAAGTATCAGAAAATGAAATAGGACTGATTGTTATAGATTTGTCTATATAAATTTTATAGGAGTCTTTTTGAGCATCATATGTCTCTTTTTTATCCCCCCATAACCAGTAATATGAGTCTCCAGATGGATCTTTATTCTCTCTTAAATAATTTACATATTTATAATTATCAGGCTTTACAACTTCGATCTTAATATTTTTACTAAAAGTATCTGGAAAATTAATATTTACTAATAAAAGTCGTTCCCATGAGGCTTTAGATAATTCATCATATAACAATTTTGCAATTTTGACTCCTATTTCTGCAAATTTGTTTAATTCTCCAGGAAAATCATCTTTAAAAAAATAAATTTCAGGGACATCCATAGAAAAAGCGAATGAAGGAATATTTTGTAAACCTGCTTCTAGTGCTAACCCTACAGTACCTGAAGTAAGAATGGAATGAATGGAGGTATTTTCACCTGAATTTATGCCAGATAGCACTAAATCGGGTTTATCATAAAAAAAATTATGGACAAATAACCCATCTGCCGGCGAACCATCATATGCTTTACCACTATAATTAGACCTAGTTTTATGGTCTAAAATTCTAATTGGTTTATTAAAAGTCATAGATTTTCCCTTACCTGTGTTCTGATGAATGGGTGCAACGATATTTGGTTTAAAATATTTTTCAGCATTACTAATCAAAATATCTAACCCGATTGAATTGATCCCATCATCATTTCCAATCATAGCATTATATTTAATCATATAAACCATTAATATTTTTGCAGAATAAATTTATCACACTTGATTTTCATATTTATTACAGATTTTCATATAATTTAACAAATGAATTTAATCTTTTAGAAAAATCAGCATCATCTGGTTCAATTATAAAACCATCATCAGTTACAACCTTAACACCGGAAGCTAAAGCTTCCATTGCAGTTTTACTTATCACTTCTTTATTAGTAAGGCCTTTAAAATCTAAATAATATTCGTATTTTTGAAAAATATTTGGGAGCTCTCTATAAGGTACGCCATTACCATCAATTCGATCAATAATGGTTAATTTTAGATTATGCTTTTTTGAGTAGTCAATTGCATAATCCTTTCTATCAAACCTTGTTCTAATATATAATGCATCATTGTTGACTCTTTGTTTGTTATCATGTTTGTAAAACATATTTGTATCTATAGGATTTGGAAGATGGATAGCATTTGGAAATAGAATATCTTTTGTTGCAACTATATTAATATCTGATTTTAATTTTGAACCATTCCATGATTTATTTTTCAGTAGACCCCTAATATCATCCCCATGAGCATGATAGATTAATTTTGGATTAAATAATAATAATTTTGAAATAAGATGAACGATATTTATTCCATCAAACCAATAATGTATGTGAACTATATTCGGCCTAAATAATATTAATTCTTTTATTATAAATAATAGAAATTTTTTGTATGACCCTGAAATAATTTTGGAGTTGTAATTAGAAGTAATATTCAATTTTTGAGTAGACTTTAATCTTGCGATTACTTTTGACTTATGATTTAATCGATTTAACTCTTTTGAAATTAAAGAAGCTACACCTGCGGTGTCATTGATATGTAAAATTTTTTTCAAAGTAATCTCCTGAAATTATTATCTGATTATGTATTTTATTATTAATAAAACTAAAGTTGAATTTTCAATACTTAAAACATAAATTCATATTATATTATATTGGTATCGAATTCTACAGATCATTAATAAAATAATAATTTGTATAAATCCATTTTTATTATTGAAAGTACAGTTAAGTATATGTGCGGGATCACAGCATTAATTTCTAAAGAAGGCGAACCCGAAAATAAGAATTTAATTTCAAAAGTTTTAGATAGTTTCCCGTATAGAGGGCCTGATGACAATGGCATAGATTATGTAGACATAAACGAGAAGATAATATTTGGACATCTACGATTGAGTATTTTAGACATTTCAGAAGCAGGACATCAGCCTATGTATGATCACTCTGGAAGATATGTCATGATATTTAATGGAGAAATTTACAATTATAAAGAAATCAAGTCAAAATACCTTAGGGATGTTAAATTTAAATCTGGAACTGACTCAGAAGTTTTATTAGAATTATATGCGGTGATGAAAGAGAAAATTTTAGATATCATTAATGGGATGTTTGCAATAATAATTTATGATAAAGTCGAAGATGAAATATTTTTTACAAGAGATAGGTTAGGAATTAAACCATTGTATATCTGTAATTTAAAGGATAAGATTTTACTTTGTTCTGAACCTAAAGCTGCGGTTACATCAAATTTTGTAAAGTTTGAACCAAATGAGGAGGCAATATTTGATTTTTTAGCTTTTGGAGAGAGAGATCATACTGTTCCCACATTTTTTCAATATGTGAGTAGGATACCTCCAGGTACATTTGGGATTATAAAAAAAGATATGACGATTGTGTATGAAGAGTATTGGAATATAAAAAATAATCAAGTCAAAAATTTAACTGATCTTAAAATGGAGGATATAGTTAATAAGGTTGACGAATTAATAAATGAAGCTATAAAATATAGATTAATATCAGATGTACCTGTAGGCACTAGTTTATCAGGGGGGATTGACTCTTCATTAGTTGCAGCTTTAGCAAATAAATATCATGATAATAAATTTACATCTGTAAGTGCAATTTTTGAGGGAGAGGAAATTGATGAAAGTAAATTTTCAAAATTAATAGTGAAAGAAAATAATTTAAAAGGGGTATTTACTAGCCCAAACTCAGATGAGGTAATTAATCAATTAGACAAAATACTTGAAATACAGGGGGAACCTATTGGTTCAATGTCACCTTTGGTTCAATATTTTGTTATGAAAGAGGCAAAAAAAAATAACTTAACAGTAATGTTAGATGGACAAGGTGCTGATGAATTATTTGCAGGATATACTCATTATATAGACACTTATTTTAAAGAACTATCAGGGAATTTGCATTGGCGGAAATTATATCGAAAATATAAAGAACATATGGCGTTTTCAGAGAGAGAGATCAAACATAAAATTCTTATTAAAATTATATTTAAAGGTGTTTTGGAAAAAATTTTGCCACAAAAAATTTATGAACACAGAATTAAGAGAAATAAGTTAAAATTATTTAAAGAGGGAGTTTTTGAGAAGTATTATGATGGTAAAAGAGTCAAGTTACCCAAAAGATTATCCTTGAAGGAGAGTTTGTTATACTCAACTACAATTAGCTCTTTACCTAATTTGTTAATGTATGAAGATCGAAATTCAATGGCTTTTTCAATTGAAGCAAGAGTACCTTATTTAGATCATAATGTAGTTGAATTTATGGCTTCATTGAAAACGGACCAAATATATGAAATAATGATTTCCAAGGTTATTTTGAGAAAAATATCTGAGAGATACATACCTGAAGATATAGCATGGAGAAAAGATAAAATTGGTTTTGCGGCTCCTGAAAAAAAATGGATGCAAAAATTGAAAACAGAAATCCATAACAGGTTGAGTGAAAACTCATGGGTCATGAATTTTGCGAATTTTAATTACTTAAATGAATTATTTGAAAATTTTGAAAATTTAAGTATACATGAATATAGATATATTTGGAGATGCTATTCTGTGGAATGGTGGTATAATAAATTCCTAAATAGCTAAAATTATAAAATGTATTATACCTTACTTTTTTTATCTTAATAAATTATAGTTATTATTATATACAACAAAAGTGGCAATCATGAAAAACGAGATCCTAATTGAAGCAGCAGAAATCAAAAAATATTATCAATTAGGTGAAATTGAGGTAAAAGCATTGGATGGAATAAATATCGAAGTTATAAGAGGGGAATTCTTGGCAATTGTAGGACCATCTGGATCTGGTAAATCAACCTTAATAAATATGTTAGGAGGGGTAGACAAACCAGATACCGGACAAATTATAATTGAAAATGTAGATATAGCAAAGTATAATATCGATCAATTGACGGAATTTAGAAGAGCGAATGTAGGATTTGTGTTCCAATTTTACAGTTTAATTCCCACATTAACTGCATATGAAAATGTAGAGATGGCTGCAGAATTGATAAATTTGAGAGGAAATGATTTAATTACACAATCTAATAAAGCCCTTGATTATGTTGGATTAGGGAAACGAAAAAATTCATACCCATCGCAATTGTCAGGTGGTGAAAGGCAAAGAGTTGCCATAGCTAGAGCTTTAGCTAAAGAGCCAAAATTAATCTTGGTAGATGAACCAACAGGGCAATTAGATGAGGTCACTGCTGATCAAGTGGTTAAACTAATAAGAGATACATCAAAACAAATTGGAGCAACTGTGCTTATGGTAACTCATGATAATAACCAGTTAAAATATGCGGATAGAGTAATAGAAATGAAATCTGGAAAGATTATTGGTGAGAGAAAATAATGGAGAAGGTATTTTTAGCGATTTTAAAAGATATTTGGTTAAATAAATCTAGATCATTTATAGTGATATTATCACTTGTATCAATTATATGTTTTCCAATTGCTTTTTTAAATGTATCACCAAATATGGAAAATATCATGACATATGAAGAAAATGAATTTAATTTGGCGCATTTCAATATATTTTTTGATACGTATTATGAAAATACGGTAAAAGATAATATATCGAGATATATTGAAAATTTCTTAAGTATCGATAAAACCCAATATGTCGTCGAATCAAGAATTTTTGAGAGTAGTAAGATGAGATCAGAGGGACTAGGAGATATCCCTGAAGGATCATGGATCGATTTAGATGTGATGGCAATTAATCAATCATCCCCAAATTATATTTCTGCATTGAAGTTAGAAAAAGGAGATTTACCTAATAATTCACAAGAATTAGTTATACTGGATTCATTAGCAGAATTAGCAGGATTAGATATTGGAGATGTGGTAACTTTATTCCAAAAAGGTGGTGAAACACAATTTAGAATTTCGGGGTTGGTGAAATCTGTTGAATATTCAAATTATGAGTTATCACAATCCGGTGCGATATATATTTCATATGAGGGAATGGAAAGATTGACTAATAGAGCTGGACTTGAGTTGATAACAAATGAAATCTCAATTTACTTTGAATATGAAATATCTATGGAAGATTTGGAAGATTTATCTGAATTTTTGAAAGATCAATTGAGGGAAGATGGCATAAATGTTGTATTATTTTGGTTTGTTAGAGAAACTAGTTTTAGATTAGCAGTTTTAGACGCATTGAAATTAACGAGCGAATATATGTATTCTGCGTCTATGTTCATGTTTTTAGTTGCAGGTGTGATTATTTATATTGTTACAAATAGATATGTAAATGAGCAGAAGAAAAGAATAGGAGCGTTATATTCCTTTGGAGTACGCAAAAATAGTATAATTTTAGCATTAATGATGAGGATTTTCATTTTGGCAATAATCTCTACCATTTTCGGTTTATTATTCGCACAATGGATTTTAAACTACATGGTCCAATTATTAGCAGAGGAATGGGGGCTGATTGGTTTTTCGAATAGTCTAAACTTACAAACAGTAGTGTTTACTTTGATATCCACACACATAGTAACGTATGTGTTTACATATTTGGCAGTTACAAATTTAAGAAAATTGACGCCTTATGAGGCTATGCGAGGTAGAACTAATGAATTAAAAAATAGTGGAGTAATTTTTAAATTTTCAAGAAATATCCCGATTAAAATAATTAGAAATGCTGTAAAAAATCTTACTAGAAATAGAACAAGATCATTATTAACAATATTAGCATTTACTGTAGCTATGACATTTTCAGGTTCTTTATTGTATGCAGAGCAATCTGTAGGAAGAACTATAGAAGATTTTTATGACAAAAGAATATATTATGATGTAGAAGTAGAATTAGGATTTGATATCATTGGGAATCCTTTGTCAGAAATTGATGAGTCAATATCCAACTTATCAGAGGTAAAAAAATCGGAGTATTTTGTAAATAGTTTAGTTCAAATGAGTGGTAGGCCAGATAAGTTAACATTTATGCTTGGAGTCTATCATAATACTAGCATGTACGATCTATCAGATGATAATCTCTTAGATGGAAGATGGTTTACCAAAAACTCTTCTGAAGTTGTTATTTCAAGGTATATTCAAGGTACTATTGGTGTAAATCTTGGTGACAGTTTTGATTTTGAATTTTTTGGATTAAAAATTAATACGACAGTAGTCGGTATAACAAATGATATTCAATTTTCTTCATCATTTTTTATCGATTTTGATTATTTGAATGATGCAATAAATAATCAAATTTTTGAGATAACTAATCAAAAGATAGTGATTGCAAATAAAATATTATTATTATTAGAAGATCCATTAATCAAAGAAGAATTTCAAGATAACCTTAATACAAATAATAAAGACGTAATAATTGCGCTTACTCAATATTCTTATCAAACAAGATCAGCGGCATTATCAGAGAGTCAAACTGCAATAATTTATGTATTAGTAACTATGGGTCTGATTGCCGCAGCAGTTAGCATTTTTACAACTATGTTAATTTCAGTTATTGAGAGACAGAGAGAACTGGCATTATTAGAAATATTTGGTTATAGAAAATATGAATTAATTATTGCGATTTTATTTGAAGGTTGGATCATGGGAACAGTTGCGATATATCCCATGTTTAAAATTTCACAGTTTGTAGCTGAAAATTTATGGACAAAAATTATCTCAGATAATATTTACCAAATATTCCCAATATATCCTACAAATGTGTCTTATTTCTTAATTATATTCGGCTACATCATGATAACAATTTCAATAATTCCTGCATTTTATATCTCATTAAAGACTAAAATTGCGGAGTTAATAAGGGAGGAATAAATATGTCTTTTGATGAATTAGACTTAGATGATAGAGTAATGTTAGGCATTAAAAAATTCAATTTTGAAGAGCCTACTAAAATACAAAAAGCAACAATTCCATTGATATTAGAAAAAAGAGATGTGCTTGGAATTGCACCTACTGGTTCGGGTAAAACTCTTGCATATTTGATACCAACTCTAAATTGGATTTATAATGCAAAATTAAATCATGATCATCCATCGATATTAATTTTAGTGCCAACAAGGGAACTCGTAAAACAAGTAGATCTTGTGTTGAAAGAATTATTAATAGGTATAGAAATCAATGTAGTAAATATATTTGCCGGACCGAGAGAGGGCAAACAAATCAGAGCAATTCAAAATCAAAATTTTATTGATATCGTGATCGCAACTCCTGGTAGATTACTAAAATTTGTTGAGAAGGATATTATAAATTTGAGCTTAGTATCTATGTTAGTGATGGATGAAGTTGATACCATTTTGGATTTGGGGTTCATAGTGGATATTTTAGATTTAATGAGATACCTCCCGATTAAAAATAAGAGACAAACTTTAATTTATGGAGCAACTATTTCAAAGGAAATCGAAGGAATAATTGGAGAATTAATGAATAATCCACAAGAAATTAATATTGATGATGGGAGAATGCCTTCAGAAATTATACATGAAGCATATAAACTAAATTTAGCAGATAAATATGATGTGTTGAGAAATTTATTACTATCTGAGGAGATAGAGAAAGTCATAATTTTTACTCAATCAAAACATGAAACGCGTATCACTGCAAGAAATTTGAAACGGGATGGCTTGGAATTAGAAGAAATACACGGAGGGTTGACACAAAGACAAAGATCAAAGGCAATGGATAATTTTAGACTAAATTATGTGAATTGTTTAGTTGCCTCTGATTTGGTATCAAGAGGTTTAGATATTGGTGGAGTTAGTCATATAATAAATTATGATGTTCCTAATGATATTGAGACATATCTTCATCGATCAGGTAGAACAGGTAGAGCGGGAAACAAAGGGAAATCTTGGTTATTGGTATCTCCAAAAGAAGAAAAAAATTTAAAAAATTTAAAAGAAAAATTGAACTTAAACATAGAAAATATCATGATGTATAATTTTGGTAAGGAAAATAACATGAACTAAAAAAAGTTATAATTAATGTATTAAGTACGGCCTTCGGAATTATTTTATATATTATGTAAGATAATCGAATTATATAATATGGTAGATTATATGTTGGATAATCTTGACAATGGTATACTAAATTTATTGGAAGAAAATTCAAGGTTGAAAAATACAGAGATTGCAGAAAAATTAGGCTATAGTGAGGGAGCAATTAGAAAAAGAATTAATAAATTAGTTGAAAATAATATAATTGAAAAATTTTCAATAATAGTAAAAAATCAAGTATTAGGGATTTGGGCAGTCGTACATATATTTATCGAAGGAACTTCAAGTCCAACATATGTTAAAAATAAAATAATAAATGATATTGAGGAGGGAATTGATCAAATCTTTGAGACTGCAGGAGATACAGACATAATTTGTATATTTCAGACAAAAACCGAAAAATTATTGAAATCATCTATTGAGAAAATTAGAAATATTAGTGGAGTGAAAACTACAAAGACTTATGTGGTATTGGAAAGGACTAAACTTAATCCAAATAAAGTTTGAATTCAATTTGGTTTTTTTATTTTGTATTGATAGACAATTAAACCTATAAATGAGATCAATAATGCGCTAAGAGCAAAAATTTGAGGAGGAAATTCTATTGAAGAATTTGGATAATTTTGCCTATTCCAAAGACCATTTTCTAGTTGGTAATATTCAACTGTGTTAACAATGTTGGATAGAAAATCCGGGTCTAAATAATTTTGATAATTTTCACCAAATTGATAAACTGCAATATATATTAGTTCAAGAGCACAACCAACTAAACCATATGCATATGATAGGTCAGAATATTTTTCATTAAATGTGGACGAATAGAACCCCATAAGATTGATACCATCATCTTCGTAATAATAAATCGCATTATGTTTCAACCAATCAAATGATGCCATATATACAGAAGATATTTTTAATAACGAAATATCAATTGCATGGTTACCAATCATTCGCAGATATTTGGTTATACCAGACATACCCTCGTATAAACTATATTTAGCGTATTGACTGAGATCATGAATAGGGAATATGTTATGTGTATCATTTGAAATAAATGAACTCACTAACCAATTTGTGCCTTTTTGTACGCCATCGATGATTTGATATTTGAGATCATCGGTTAAGTTAATGGATATATTTTCATCAGAGATCAAATGAATTAAACCTTCCATGATACCAACGATTCCTAATTCAAAATTAGTATATTTTGTCAAAACGGTACTATGAGGGTTATGAACCCATGAGCCATCGGTATTTTGTAAGTTTAAAATCCATTTTCCGATGAAAGTAGCCCAATCTGCCCATTTAACATCATTAGTTGCGTTTGCAAGCTTAATTAATATAGGAATAGCACCTGAGTTACCTTGAGTATATGATGTGTAAGTAATAGAATAATTCTCATCATTTTGGTACCATGGAATAATTTTATTTATTTCTCCATCAATATCGGTATCATATGAGATATTGTACAACCATTGTGTTGCATTAATGGCATAATTTAGGTATGTAGTATTTTTATTAACCATGTATAAATTCAAAGTTGAGTCAATTATACCTAAACTGCCAAAACTAATATCTGTGATATAAATACCAGTTGCAGATCTTGAGAATGGATAAGCGTATGGCCAATGTGGGAGAGAAAAATGTTGTACTTGTGCGTATAATTCATTAATTGCGGACTCTGCCCATTGAAGATATGTATCATTGTTATAGATTAGATACGCCTCTATGAATATATCCACAATACCTGCTGCACCATATTTTTTAGAGGGATATATGTCGGCACCAGATACTTTTTGCCATGAGGATATGGTTTGATTATTGAAATTTTGCATTCGACTTTCCCAAATACCATTTAGTGATTTTGTTATAATCTCATCCAATTTAAATGGGATAAATTCATTTTCTAATGCGTCATAAATATGTGGCATCGATCGTAATTCTAAGAGACCTTTTGTAATACCTGCTGCACCCCAATATAAACCAGGATAAATTCGATCATCTTCGGAAGGTATTATTGGAACGGGAGATTGGGCAGAAATATTATTTGTAAATAGAAAAAGTATAATGAAAAATACCCACATATTCGAAACGAATTGGCCCATTACTTGTTTAAAGCTATCAATTATTTCAATCTGAAGATAATGGTAAATAATTAAATATATATTTTAAAATGTTTTTCTCAAACTGGTAATTTTAAATTTAAACAATAGCTCGAGATATGCGGTTAGTGCTAAGAAAGGCATTAAGAATAATTTTATTGAAACAAGAATAGCAATATTTTCAAGCGTTACAGTATTGAAAACTTGGTAATTTAATGTAGCAACAATAAAAATTAAGAGGGAAATAATAAAATTTATTAAAACAAAAATGGTAAATATGGGAAAAATTGGCCTATAATTGAATTGGATGTAAAATAGAACTAAGAAGATGAAAAGTGATGAGAGAAAAATTAATGATATTAAACCATAAGTGAACATAGAAAAATTAGAAGAAATCATTTCAGCAGAGAGATTATTATCAATGGTAATAGATGGGATTAGCACAAATTGAATTATTGAACGAATAAGAACCCACGAGATTATTAGAAAAATAATAAGATATTTTCGTATTTTTATTTCATTTTTTAATAAATCAATAAATGAAAAAATAAGTAAGGGGGAAAATAAAATATCAAGATTGTATGGAAATACAATAGACAAATCTGGGTGGATATATGAGATGATAAATGATATATTTTGAAAAACTATAATTAAAATATAAATTTTTAATGACATTTCAAAACGGTTAATCATGTATGTACGATTTTGCATTCATTTAAAAAATAGCTTGATTGACTAGTAAATATAAATTATTTTAGAATGAATAAATAATAGACATAAACATCTTCCATTAGACAGAATTAAATTCATGTTTGTTTATAGTGAAAAATGGAGTTATCGGACGAAAATGAAAGAAAATTTAATTCGATAATTAAACCCAAAAAATTAGAAAATGAAAAATTTTGGGAGGTGTTGTTAAATTCTAAAAATTTAATTCTTGGAATGTTAGATCAAGACACTAATCATGAATTAAACACATTTGATGATTTCATTAAAATTGAAGAAGAGATATATACAGAATTACCTAATGAAGGAAAAAATATTGAGGAGATACTGGAAACTATAAAATTAAAAATAGTTCCTGGGTTCAATTATGAAAATAATAAATTTTTCGGATATATACCTAGATCACCGACCAATGTATCTAAATTAGGAGATATGTTAGTACCAATATTTGATCAATATTTAGGAAATAGTATTGGATCACCATCTGCGACGGCTATTGAGGGTTTAGTTGTCAAATGGATTGGTCAAATGTTAGGGTATGAAGGGGGATTTTTTGGATCTTTTACTATAGGAGGAAGTGATGCTAATTTACAGGCGATTTATTCAGGCTTAGTTGCGAAATTACCTTGGGATGTCAAAAAATTAGGTATGATTAATAATAGAAGACCTATAGTATATTGCTCTGATCAGACACATTTGTGTATTAAAAAAGCGATGATGATGTTGGGGTTAGGGAGAAATAGTTTGCGAATAATTGATACAAATGATAATCTGGAAATTGATAAAGAAATACTAATATCAACAATTGAAGATGATTTAAAGAACCCCAAATTAATACCAATTATGATAATTGGGAATGTGGGGACTACGAATTCTGGGTCAATTGATGATATTATTGGATTAAATGATATTAGCAAAAAATATAATTTATGGTTTCATATTGATGCCTCTTATGGAGGATTTGCGATTTTGAGTAACCATAGCATAAGCAAAAATATTAAAAAAATAGGACTTGCGGATTCGATAGTTGTAGACACACATAAGTGGCTATTCACTCCGATGGAGGGAGGTTTGACTTTAGTAAAAAATGGAGATTTATTAAAAAACGCATTTTCTTATAAAGCAGAATACTTAGAGGATACATATTTTAATTTTGATACAATAATAATGAAAAATTTTTCAGATTATGGAATGGCTTTATCAAGGAAATGGCGAGGTATTATGATATGGATGAATATTCAATTTTATGGATTAGATGGAATTTCTAAACTAATTACTAGAAATATTATTCTCGCAGACATTTTAAAAAATATGATAAATGACAATTCCGATTTATACTTACACCCGGGATCAAAGTTAGGCGTAGTATGTTTTAAACATATAAATCATGAAATAAATGCGAAGTTTATTTCAAATATACAACAAAATAGAACATTAAAAATAGGATACACAAAAATAAAAAACGAGAAATATTGCCGAATAAGTATATTGGGAGAAGATTTAGACATAGAAATTATAAAAAATGTGTATCAAGAAATAATAAATAATTTTAAAAAAATTTAATAAATTAATTATAATAAAATATCTTAAATACTAAAATCTGCCATTAGTTCGTGTGACCGAACTAGGAGGAATTTTAAAATATACAACTCAAAAATACTTATAAATGATTAGAATGGAGTTGAGTCATGGCCACTATTGACCCTGATTTTAAACAAAAACTAGAAATTACTGGTAAACATGAAGAATATGGATACGACATTTGGGGAGAATTTAATCCTCCAGAAAAGTTAGGAATACATGGATCTCATGTAGCAGTTGATTTTGATATTTGTATTGGTGATGGTGCATGTGTAGATGTCTGCCCTGAAGAAGTATTTGAATGGGTAGATTATGAAGGACATGCTGCATCTACAGAAAAAGCTGCTCCTGCAAGAGAAGATGATTGTATAGATTGTTTAGCTTGTGAGGATGATTGCCCAGTATTAGCAGTAAAAATATTCCCAATGTAAAATTGAAAATTTAAATTAAATAATTGATAAGAAACAAGGTTTAGATATTTTGAGTGATGATAGAATAAATGAAATACTGTCAAAATTTAATTTAGATGATCAAAATAATAGCAAGTTAAAAAATATGGTTTATAATGAACTAAAAAAGAAGAAACCGATTATATTCGGAAAAAATGAGTTAAGTGCAGGGCCGGATGTGTATAATTCAAACCAAATTATATTGGTCGAAGGAAGATCAGATGTAATCAATTTAATGAGGATGGATATAAATAACACATTGTCATTAGGTGGTACCAACATAAGTGAGGAAGTAATTAAATTTTGTGAGAATAAAGAGATCATAGCGCTGTTGGACGGAGATCGAGGTGGAGATGCAATTTTGAAAGAATTATTGATAAAGATGAAAATCGATTATGTTTCAAGAGCACCATCTAATAAAGAAATTGAACATTTGGATTTAGATATTTTGAAAAAAGTGATTGAGAATAAAACTAAAGTCATTAAATCAGAGTTTTACGAAAACAAAATATCATTATTGGAATTTTTGAAAAAAAATCAATTAACTCGAAAATATAAACTAAAGCGATAATAATTTTGAGTAAAATAATTCCCAATCTTTTTGATCAATATCCATACCTAGTTGCCCTACATTACCATGGAAGTCTCCTCCACTTGTTTTTAATAGGTTATTTTCTAATAAAAATTTATCCAAGAATTTGTTACCTTTATTTTCAAAATTTTGAGAGATTGGATATTTATCCTTATAATTGTAATAACGTTCGATCCCATCGATACCATGATGCAAAAGAGTCATTGCAACATTTGTCAATGAAACCATATTCTCTTTTAAGCCATGCATAGGATGTGCCCAAATTACTAAACCCCGATTATTTTTTATAAGAGGGATGATTTCATCCGCAGTGGGAGTATACCTTGATGCGTATAAAGAACCTCCTTCATTAAGATAGATATCAAAGGCTTTTTCAAAATTTTGTACATAACCTTTTTCTATAAGAACCCTTGCGAGATGCGGCCTAGAAAGTATATCAATTGGTTGTGTAGACGTTCCATCTATATCTTTACTAGCCTCAGCTAATATATCTTCATATGAAATATCCATCCCCAATTTCTGTGCGTTATTTATCATCTTCTTCATTCGATTAACTCTAGAATATTTTATTTCAGTCAGTAATTTTTTGAGATCTATACTCACATTTTCTAATTTAATGTTAAAATAGGCCAATAAATGTACTGTAAAACCTTCGATCAAAGTTGACAATTCAATGCCTGATATTAAGATACCCGAATAGATCTCTTTTTTAATTTTTTGTGCTTCTATGCTTCCACTAAAATTATCATGATCGGTTATACAAAGTGCAGAAATATTGTTTTTTTCTGCATATTTTAGGAGATTGGATACACTCCATGTTCCATCAGAGTGAGTTGAATGAACATGAAGATCTATTTTCATAATATATCTATATATAATTAATTATAAATTTATTTTGATGTTTACTATTCCACAGCAATCATGGTCATTGTAGATCTTATTTTTGGGATGTTTCTTAGACTACCTGTAACTCCAGTCTTCAATTTATCTAATGAATCTGAACTCACTTTTACGATAAGATCATAGATCCCATAGACTAAATGGACTGAGTCCACTTCTGGGATTTTCTTAAGAGCATCCATAACCTCTTGTTCTCCAGCTACATCGGTGTTAATTAAAATAAATGCAAGTGCCATATTATATTTACCTTGAAGTATTGATTTACTTCAATTAATTAAATTTAGTAAAAGATAAATAGTTTTCTTCTAAGTGCTGTGTTTTTATTCAATCATAGTTGGTAAATGATAATCGAGTAAAAATTAATCTATAATTTCATTTTCTGACAACCATTTTTCTGCATCAATAGCAGATTTACAACCATCTGCTGCAGCTGTGATTGCTTGTCGATATCTGGTATCAACTACATCACCTGCTGCAAATACACCATCAATATTAGTCATAGTATGTATATTTGTTTCTAAATAACCTTCAGATGTTTTTGATATGACATCGGGTAAAAAATCTGTATTTGGAATATGGCCGATGGCCATGAACAAACCATCTAAATTCATTTCTGTGACTTCATTTGTATTAACATTTTTAAGATTGATACCCGTAAGTTTTGAGATAAAGCCATCTTTTTCGTAGAGATATTTGGTTACGATAGTATCCCAAATTATTTCTATTTTAGGATGTTTCATGACCCTACTTGCCATAATTTTTGATGCCCTAAATTCCGATCTACGGTGAATTAAAGTAACTTTACGGGCATATTTTGTTAAGAATAAAGCTTCCTCCATTGCACTATCGCCACCACCGACGACAGCGATATTGGCATCTTTAAAAAATGCACCATCACAAGTTGCACATGAAGATAAACCTGAACCTATTAATTCTTTTTCATTTTCTAAATCTAACCATTTTGCGGATGCTCCTGTTGCAATAATAATTGAATGTGTTTTTATTTCTTTATCATATGTTTTAACAACATAAGGATGTTGGGTTAAATCTAATCCAATGACATCTTCATTAAATATTTTAGACCCAAATTTCTCTGCCTGTAGTCTAAATTCATCCATTAGTTTTGGACCCAAAATTCCTTCTGGAAATCCAGGGAAATTTTCTACATCAGTTGTTAACATTAATTGACCGCCTGCTTGATAACCAGCAAAAATAGTAGGGTTTAAGGCTGCTCTTGAAGCATAAATACCTGCAGTATAGCCCGTAGGACCACCACCTATGATTACTAAATTCTCGATAGTTTCATTGGAATTTTTCATATTAATTTTATTAGTTCATAATTTAAAAAATGATAGAATTGATAACATAAACTCTGATAAAGAATATTACTTAGGTTAAGTTATATAAATTAATGAAAGTAAGAATTTATTTTCCATTCGATAATTTATTAATTAGTGAAATAGTTTGATCATATTCACGAACTGTGATTAGTAACAAAGTGATAATATGAAATTAAATATTTTTGAAAGATTATTAAAAATTGAAGTAGGATATGCACATTGTGATGTTCCATGTGGAATTTATGATCCATATCCAGCGCAGATAGATGCTCATACATGTCTAAGAATGACAGGTTTGCTTAAAAATTTAGAGGCAAATGATCCATTAAGGGATGTAAAATTTAGCAGATACATTGAAAACAATGAAAAGCATGCAGAGGACTTAAAGAACAAAATTAGAGTAATTTATGGGGATTTCTTAACACCTGGCAAGGTTGAAAATGATGACGAATTAGTATTGCTAGTGAGGGATATATTAAAAGAAGCGTCAAATCAGAGACAAAATCCAAATGAAGTAAATGCATTGAAACTTGTGGATAGCGTAAATAAGTTTTCTGAGATATTTTGGAAAGTAAAAGGAGTCGCAACCAAAAAAGTAGCATCTCCATATCCAACTAATGGTGATATGGTAATACCATTATAATTTAAAAATGAAAATAATAAAAGTCTTTGGCAATTCTATGGAACCCCATATGAGGCATGGAGACTATTTGTTAGGGGTCAACTTTAGTAGAAAACAATTACAATATTGTAACGTAGTTGCATTTATTTATAACTCTAAATTAATTGTGAAAAGATTAATTGGATTGCCCGGAGATCAAGTAAATATTATAGGAGAAAATATTTGGGTTAACAATAATTTTAAGCTTCCTATGGATTTTAGTCAATTTAAATCAAAAGAAAGTATAGAAATAATTACAACCCATAATTCCGTTAGCGTATTAGGGGATAATTCTAATGATTCATTAGACAGTAGAAAGATTGGTTCAATACCTATAGAAGATGTTAAATTTAGAATTATATTTAACATTACTAGATTTAGAGTAATATAAAATATGAAAAAATTTTATAATTATTTTACGTAAATATATCAATATTACAGTCACTTTTTATTTTAAAAAAAATAAATAATTTATGGAAAAAATATTAAATATTTTAGAGAAAAATAATAATAGATCTGAAAATCATACAGTAAAGGACTACAAATATTCAAAATTAGATATTGAGGAGATCTTTGATGTCTTTGGCATCTAAAGATGGATTAAAAACCTCTTTGATTGATAGACGTTGGAAAGATATTAAATCTAGTATCTTTTCAATCACAAAATCTCATAGAAAATATGAGATGCTATTATGTCTATTGACTCAAAGGGAGGAATTTACATTCAAACCAAACATAAGGGAGATCACCAATTTTGTAGGATATGATTTAGCGATGAATTCAATCGCAAGTTGGAATTGGAAACCCTTAGGTAGTGAAAAAAATATTGAAAATGATGCAAATGAAATAGGAAGATATGGATCAGAGTTAATGATATTGCATTCAATAAAAGAAGCTGTGAAAAATGGTTTATTAAATTGGAATAATGATAAGTTAATAGAGACTGAAAGAGGAAAAATTCATTTTGACAAATTAAATTCCTACAATGTTGATGTTACTGGAGCATCGATGGACAGAGTAGGAAAACAATTGATGCTTAATAGACTAACCAAACAACAAAAAGAGATGGATCCACTGCAAAATAATCAAAATGTAAAAAATTTATATGGGGAAAATTCAATATTGATGTTACTGAGAGTTCCGTTACCGTTTTACCAAAGTAGATATTTATTATCAGAGGATGAAATTAGTTATTTGCTTAAATTTCATGAGGAGTTAATTTTAAAATCTAGTATAGGAAGTAATGGAGTAATTAGAGTAAGATTAAAGAATGATTCTATCACAACTAAAATCTTGAGAAAATTAAGTGCATCGACATATAAAAAACAAAAAAGACCTAAATTTATAGTTTGTATTGAAGACAAATATAAAAAACAAGATGATAAAGTGGAATTTCATGTTGGTTTAGGTGCATTAACCATGTTTGCTATGTTTTTAGCTAGCTTTGACAAAGATAGACTATTGGATAAAGCGATGAGATTTGAGAGAGTTGTTCAAGAGGTTATTGAACAATCCGATAATTGGAAAGTGGTAGAGTCAAATAGAGATATTGTTCTTGAGAATGGTGAGATTGTTACTGAAATTGATATAATTGCGAAATCAACAAAAGAAACTGATAATTGGATAACTTGTGAGGTCAAGGATTTCAGTTTTTGGAAAGGTTGGATATATGGCTATGGTGGAGATTATAGAAAAGAATATTATGAGAAAGCAGTTGGAAAATTACCTTTGAAAGAGAAGTTCATTATGAAAACACATAATCTTAAAGATTTGAAATCAATCATTGTGACAAGTATTCCAGAGTCTTATCATGAGGTAAATGGTGTTTCTTTAATTTATATTTCAGATTTAATTGAATTTCTCGAAAAGATATTAGGGAATGAATATGTCAAAAGGAAACAATATTCAGGTTCTAATTATTTAGTTAGATATTTTGATAGATTATTTTTAGATTATTCCAAATTAGATCAATTATTAAATGAAGTTGATAAATTGAGGAATGATATATCAAAGATAGAAATAGAAGTTAATCATGTGAAAAAAGAATATGATAGTATTAGAGATACATATGAGATATTAGTATCAGAGTACTCTACTCTTGATGTCACAGAGAAACTTGCCAAGAAACGTTTATTGATGGATAAAGGAGAGAACCATTATGAATTGGAAGATAATTTAAAATCAATAAAAATAAGTAAAAATAAAGTTATAAGAGAAAGAAATATGAAAGCGAAAGTACTTCATGAACTTAGAGACAAATATGATGAGCTTAACCTTATGATATCTGAAATTAATGAAGAAGTAAATGGCATCTCTAATTCTAAAGATATGAATGTTCCTGCTAGAGGATTTAATTAAATGGATTACAAATATGTTATAAAGTCGTTGCGAGAGCAATATGATGAGAATGAAATTGGCTTAATATATAATGATATATTTGAACTACTTATTGCTACGGTGTTGTCTGCTCAAACAACAGATCAAAAGGTGAATAAAGTAGGGAAGACGCTTTTCAAAAAATATCCGGATTTAGAAAACTTAGCTAATGCTCGTTTGGAGGATGTAATTGAAATCATAAAAGAACTTGGATTATTTAACATTAAAGCTAAAAATATAATTAACATTGCAAAGATGATATTGAGAGATTTTGAGGGGATAATACCAGATAACATGAATGATTTAATTAGACTACCCGGAGTTGGTAGAAAAACTGCGAATGTGGTGTTGACGAACGGATTTGATAAGTATGGAGTAGGCATTGTAGTTGACACACATGTAATAAGACTAAGTAATAGATTTAATTGGGTAAATGGCGATAATGCGAGTATTGTTGAGACAAAATTAATGAGTATGATAAACAAAAAATATTGGAGACCAATTACAAATCTATTAATCTTACATGGTAGAAGTGTATGTAAAGCAAAAAAACCGCAATGTAAAAATTGCATATTAAATTTGAAATGCCCTTCTGTTAATTAATAAAAGTCATTTTGAGTATGGTAAAATTATATCTATTAAATCAATTTGGGATACAATCATTCTACGACAACAATATTTGAATAAACCTAATTCATCTAAGACTTCTTTGGGATTATTTCCATCTTTAACCCGATTTACATAGGGCTCATATTTATCAGCTACAATTTGTCCACAACTAAAACATCTTACAGGAGTGAGCATAATTCAAACTTGATATGATCATTTTAAATATTTGTGAAATAGTCCCACATAGAGAAAAAATAATTAGTCTTAGATCAACATAATTCATTTAGTTGATAATATTACTATTGATTGATTATTCATAATATCGATTTGTATTACATCGCTATTTTTTAAATAAATGAAATACACGATAGATCAGTGTCCGCATCTACTGATTTAGAATTATTTCAAGAAAATATCGATGACTCAACTTTATTAACACCTTTGGACGAATATTTAACTTCTGGAGTTCATATAGGTACTACAATAAGAACCGAAGATATGAAACCTTTTGTATTTAGAGTGCGAAAAGATGGATTATATGTATTAGATATCAAAAAAACTGATGACAGAATTAGAGCAGCAGCTAGATTATTAGCAAGCTATGAGCCTGAAGAAGTATTAATAATATCATCAAGACAATATGGAACAGTGCCATCAACTAAATTAGCAAGATTATGTAGTTTTAAGACAATACCAGGAAGGTTTGTACCAGGATCATTAACAAATCCAAATACTAAACACTATATTGAACCAAAAATTATTCTAATAAATGACCCAAGAACAGATAAACAAGCATTACAAGAAGCAGTAAAAATGAATTTACCGGTAGTGAGTTTATGTGATACTGATAATTTGACATCGTATGTTGATTTAGTGGTACCTGCTAATAATAAAGGTAGAAGAGCGTTAGCAAAGATATATCTATTATTAGCTACTCAAATACTTAGAGAACGAGGAGAATTATCAGAAGAGGAAGATTTAGGATTGAGTATAGATGATTTTTCATTCAAAGTGCTTAGAAATTAATTAAACTAAATTAAAAAAAAAATTAGCTACATAATTAAATTATTAAGATAAATTTTTCAAGAAGATATGACTTTTGGGATTATGGCCGATGCTTCTGCACCTGCAAAAATCATATTCTCTGGAGAGCATTCCGTGGTTTATGGCCAACCGGCATTGGCAATTGCAATAAATCTGAGATGTCATGTGAAAATAACTAAAGATGGGGAGGGGTTGTTGATAACTTCGAAGAATTACATCCAAAAATATTATTATTCAACTGCTAAATTAGAAAATGTGTTATCTGGTAAAATAATAAATTCGAAATTAGATAATATTGCCATGGCTGTGTTAACGGTGTTTAAACCAAATGAAATTTCACATAAACTTGAAATTAATTCTGAAATACCTATTGGTGCGGGATTAGGAAGTTCTGCGGCAGTAGCGGTAGCAACAGTTACTGCAGCTTTAAAAATTAAAGGGCAAAAGTATGATAGTAAAATCATATCAGATAAAGCATTTATTTGTGAAAGAATAGCACATGGCAATCCATCGGGAATAGATAATTTAATTTCAACATATGGAGGGATAGTAAGATTTCAAAATGGAAATATGATAAAATTAGATTTAGAATATGAGATCCCTATAATCATAATAGATACCAAGATACCTAAGGAAACAAAAAAAATGGTTGAATTAGTGAAAAAAAATTGGAAATCAAATCCTGAAAAATATAATGATATTTTTAATAAAATGGGAACATTGACAAGTAAAATTGAGAAAGAATTGTTAAATAATAATTTGGAGAATATAGGATATTTAATGTTAGAAAACCAAAAATTTTTAGAAAAAATTGGAGTGGGGATCCCAAATATTGAGAAATTGATATCTAATTTAAGCAAATTAAACACATTTGGATATAAAATTACTGGAGCAGGAGGAGGGGGAGCAATAATAGTTTTAATGAAAAATGGAGACACTAAAGAAGCCATTAAAATAGTTGAGACTTTAGGATATGATGTATATGAAACAAAAATTACTAATTTAGGAGTAAATTGATGATGAAGAAATTATTGATTATAAAATTAGGTGGTGCTGCAATTACTGATAAAAAATCATTGAAAACAGCAAAAAAAGATATAATCAGGAATATTGCGGAGCAAATAAAAATACTCCATGAACGAAAATATAAAATTATAATTGTGCATGGAGCAGGATCTTTTGGTCATATATTAGCGAATGAATATGGTTTTAATGGTGATGATAATTTAGATTTAAATGAAAATATGGAATTAGGTGCTTCCAAAATAAGAAATTCAGTGCAGAAATTAAATCAAATAATATTAAATATTTTTGATGATTACAACATAAAATCATACTCAATTCCTGTGAGTTCAAATATTTTGAAAATGGGTAAATTGGATGGAAAATTAGAATTCTTCAATCTATTTAATTTAGCATTGGAAAATAATTTAATCCCGATTACATATGGCGATATTTGTTTAAATGATGGTGTAAAAAAATTCAAAATTATTTCAGGCGATTACATTATGGAAGAATTAGTAAAGAAAATTGATGGAGAGAAGTATGTCATTTTTGGATCTAACGTAGACGGATATTATGAGTATAATAATGGAGAAAAAAACATAATACATAAAATCAAATTTTCTGAGATTGATAAAATTATTAAAAATAAATTTGATGAGGATTATATAGATGTGACAGGAGGAATAAAAGGAAAATTAAGGAGTATTTCTAATTTGGCCAAATATGTAAATCAAGTAGATCTGATTAATTTAGAAAAAGATCATGCTATATTAGATTTAATAGATGAAAATATAGAATTGAAAACAACTTTTACAAAATAAAGTATAAAATGTATAAAATGGTTTTTATTTGATTGAGCATTATTTTTAATGATGTCTTTAAAAAATGAAAATAAATCTGAGGGATTAAATTTAGAAAGATCTGAACTAAGATATGTTTTCTTTTCATATGATCAAGAAAATTTGATTGATGATTTTTTAAAATTAGGTTTTGAAAAACAAATCTATAAAGAAACACCAGTTACAAGAACAATTTATTTTGGATCTATTAGCGGTTTAGAAAGAGGTATGAGTCTAAAGGCAAGGATTTATTCACATGAAAATGTTAAAAATTTATGGAATATATCCAGTGATACTGAGTTTCAATTATTGGAAATTAAAAGCACAATATCTGATGACGAGATGAGTGGTTTAGATAATTTAAAATCAATAAATAAATTTGGATTAATTATTAATGAAAATCCTGAAGCAGCAGGGAATAATATATTTAGAATACAAAAAGCTAGTGAGGATGGGTTATTAAGAGATTCAACTATGAAATTAAAATCAAGATTAAGTAAAAAAGATATTAAAGCAGAAAGATCAATTTCAAAGTTAACTTTAGATGAAATTATAACTGTATTAACGACTAAATCAGAACTAGATGAAAGATTGTCAGAAAATGTATTAAAATTATTAAATGAAAATGTCCGACCAAAATATAAAAAGAAATTAGTTCCATTAGTAGTTACACAATATGAAAGAATACATCTAATACCAAAAAATGAAGATTGGAGAAAATATATTAGAATAACTATTGACCCGGGGGTGGATTATTTTAATCCAATCCTAGAGCCAGGTATAAAATTTACCAAAAGCAGAAATCTTAAAGCTGAATTTATGAAAAGAGAGAAATTTTCAAGACTAGAGTTCAAAATTGATAGCCAAAAATTATCATTAATCAAAGATTTAGAATTTTCAATTTCAAATCTATTACAAAAATATGGATGTTTGGCGACTATTTCAAAGAAATGGACAGGAATAACTGAAATCTCAGAGTATTACATAAAAAAACAAGCTTTATGGCGAGAACCACTAGGTACACAAATTTCAGGCTATTTTCCTGTAGACATAACTTGGTATGCTAATGGGTTTAATGATTATGAATTTGAAGATATAGTAAAAAAATCAAATGCATTTGAAATTTTTTCGGAAAATAAACCAAGAACTTTAGTAAAGAATGAAAATTATGTGGAAGGATATTTGGGAGTACCTATTCCTAGTTTGATTGTAAATATAGAGGGCCCTGAGATAAAATATTTACTTCCTCCAAAAAGTTATCCGGTAAAGATTACTAAAGGGGAGCCTGATTTTTATATAATTGAGGATTATGTGAAACCAGTTAGATCAACTATTATAGCATCAAAATATGAATTGGATGATTTTTTACATCCCTCAATTGAAGTAGAGAATAACAACTTTTTGAGATCTTATGGATTTTTAGTTAGAGCGGTAGAAAGTAAGAGAATTTATAAATTAACCATAGAACAAAAAGTAGAAGTAAAATCTGGTCGAACACCTATATCAGAATTCTATTGCAAAATGCGGTACTTAGGAACTCAAGAGAGATTATATAAGAAAAATAAAAATGCCATTTTTGGAGATTTACAATTATTTTATAGTGAATTTGCGACTGGAATGCAAAAGAAATTAGAATTAAAAAATGAGGTCATAGAAGATTAAAAAGAGGAATGAATTGAAACTCAGTGAAATCAGAGATATGATAGAAGATAAATATATGTAATTATGATGATAGTTAGATATGAGCTATAAGCTTTCATGGGAATACAGAATTCACATTGATAAAAATCAATTTATTAAATTGTTTAATATTCTAAGTTTTAAAAAAAATGATTTTGAAAAAAAAATTGACAGATATTTAAATCTAAATAGAAAAGATCTAAGCTTCAAGATTAGTAAAAATTTATCTAAAGCAAACGATAATAATTATAATGATAATTTTGAGTTAAAATTTAAAGTAAATCAAATTGATAATTGTGAGCGATGGATTAAACTGAATTTAAATAACTATCTTAAACCTAGTGAAATGAAAAGTATCGAGTCTTTGGATGTTAATAAATACATAAATATATTAAAATTAAGAAGTAAAAAAAGAATAAGTTTTGAAAATGTTGATATTTGTTATGAATTAGTTTTATTTAAAGTAAAGAACCAGAGTTATTGCAGTTTTTCTTGCGAGTCTGAGGATATAGAAAAACTAAGGAAATTCATGATTGGTTTAGAATTATCTGATAATGTCATAATTGCGAGTTACCCCGAATTTATATACCAAAATAATAATCTAATAATAAAATAAATGATAATGCTATCTAAGTTTGATATTCTGTTTTAATTCATATTCTTTATATTATATTTCATTTTTCTTAAATTACCGGATGTGAATTTATGAAAATAAATTCGAAGGAGTGAATTAAATGAGTTCAGACACACCATCACAAGACTTAATCACTGATGCTTTAACGTTATTAGAGAGAATTAAAGACACAGGAAAAATTAGAAGAGGAACAAATGAGGTAACTAAAGCCTTAGAGAGAGGAACTGCGCTAATGGTATTCATTGGTGGAGACGTTTCCCCTCCAGAGATAATTAGACATTTACCTTTACTAGCAAAAGAAAAAGATGTAGCATATTTAGAAGTGCCTTCTTCAGAAATATTAGGAAAATCTGCAGGATTAGATGTACCATCTGCATCAATTGCTGTTGCTGATGCAGGATCTTCTGAGGCAGAGCTAAAAAGTATAATTGAACGTGTTAAACAGTTCAATTAAAGGTGAAACCTAATGAGTGAAGATAATCAAGAAGCATTTCCTGCGGAAGTTATTCAAATTGTTGGAAGAGCATCAACGGTAGGAGAAGTAATTCAGGTAAGAGCAAAGGTTTTAGAAGGGCCAGATGCCGATCGTATATTAACTAGAAATATTAAAGGACCATGTCAACTTGGAGATATTTTAATGCTTAAAGATACTGAAAGAGAAGCAAGAACAATGAGGAGAAGATAATATGATAAGAGATTATGAATGTTCATTTTGTGGAAAAGATATTGATAGAGGTACCGGCATGATGTATGTGAAATTAGATGGTTCAATACTAAGATTTTGCTCCAAAAAGTGTCGTATTTCTCAGGTTAATCATAAAAGAAATCCGCGAAAATTAAAATGGACAACAAAATATGAAAGAAAATATTAATCTGCGAATGGCCAATATTTTAAACCCGATTGTTTTTTAATTTTTTCAATTTCTTGAATTGTATTTTTTTCAATTTCAGTTATATTATTGAGATATTTTGTGATTATATTGTATGCATGTTTTGCACGAATATCAGCATATAGTGTGTCACCTTCTTTGAATTGACGACCGAAAACAGGACCACGCACTGCAATAGATACTTCTTGATCTATTGTTGCAGATTTAACAAAATCATCTTGATTTTTTATTTGATGAATGGTCCCTATACGTTCATTATCTTGATTGATAAGTATGTCTCCAGTTTTAAGTTCTCCTGATAATATCTTAACACCCACTACCATTGGTTTAGATCTTTTAAACACATATTGAGGAATATGTGAGATTTTGGTTGGTTTTGGTAATTCAGATAAAGTATCTGCTTTAGCATCTTTTTGAATTTGATCCATGTAAAGGATGTACTCATCAATCATTTGGTAAATTATGGGATGAGAAAAAATATGTACACCTTCTTGAAAGGCTAATTCTTCTGCATCTTCTTTCATTTTCACATTAAATGCAAGTATTGCACCATATTCTGGTTCCATTTTAGCCATGATAGATGCATCAATCACATCTCTTCTAGAAACATCACCTACATCAGCAGATTTTATGGGGATACCTTTTTCTTTCATTATGGTGATGAGTGCTTCTAAAGATCCTAAGGTATCTGCCTTTATCATAATACCTTTTTCATCGGTATCAATTTTTACAGTGGACAATTCTTGAGTAATTTCTTTCATCAAGTTATTAGCATGCTCATCATTTTCTGCAACGTATAAACCACCACCAGAGATGGCATCTCCTAAATTGGGTGCTGAGATTTTCATACCTGAAGCAGCATAAATAATATTTGGGTTATCGAATTTATCTCTTGGATCTCTTATTTCATCCAAAGGTTTGGGTTGAATTAAAGCGCGAATTTTAGTTTTAATCGGCCCATTTTTTCCTGAAATTATAATTACATCATTTGGAGTGATATGTCCATGGTATAGAATTACATTGATAGTAGTCCCTAATCCGACTTCCTCTTTAACTTCTAAAATGACTCCTTTTCCAGGACCATCTGTATAAGTTAGTTTTTTCATCATATATTGTTGGGTTAATCCAGCGATTACCATGAATAAATCAGTTACCCCTTCACCGGTTCTAGCAGAAGTTGGAACTATCGCAACATTTTTTGTAAAATCTTTTATTTTGTCATATCTATCAGATTGTACATTTAGCTGACTCAATTCACCCATAATTTGATAAATTTCATTGTCTAGTCGATTTTTAATTACACTATTTTGTTTTTTATAGCTATTAACAAAAGGATCATCATCGAAACTTTTCCAACCACCTACACTATCTAATTTGTTTGCTGCAACAACAAATGGTACTTTAGATCGTCTTAATGTTTCAATTGATTCAAATGTTTGAGCTTGAAACCCTTTGGTCAAGTCCACCACTAAAATGGCGATATCTGCGATTGATGCTCCTCGTGTCCTTAATGACATGAATGCTGCATGTCCGGGAGTATCAATTATTAATATACCTGGAGTTTTAAGGTTTAATTTACCGTTATGCAATTTTTTCGAGATTTCAAAAATAGTTTCTTTGGGGAACAAACTAGCACCAATATGTTGAGTGATCCCACCGGCTTCTCTTGCTTGAACAACTGTTTTGCGTACTTTATCCAATAAACTAGTTTTACCAGAGTCTACATGTCCCATTATTACTGCGATAGGTGCTCGAATTTTATTTAATTTATTGGGTTCTCCATCAATTTTGGAAGCTTTACTATGTTTATCTTCAAGCATAAATTGTTATCTGACTTATAATTAAAAATTATTTGGGTAATTATATTTATTCATATAGCCATTCTTCTGAGATTGGTAACCAATTTACATATTCATTTTCATTAAAATATAATCCTAACTCATAAATTGCATTCTCTACTGAGTCAGATGCATGTATTAAATTTCGTCCGATATCTAAACCAAAATCACCCCTAATAGTTCCAGGAGCAGCTTCTGCAGGATTAGTACCACCAACTATTGTTCGGGTGACACTAACAGCATTATTACCAACTACTGCAATCGCAAGTACAGGGCCTGAAGTTATAAATTCCACCAATTTATCGAAAAATGGTTTCCCTTTATGAACTAAATAGTGTTTTTGAGCTAATGCGTTATCAACATGAATTAATTTCATACCAATCAGTCGCAATCCTTTTTTTTCAAATCTTGAAATGAGCTCGCCGATTAAACCTCTTTGAACAGCATCAGGTTTGAGTAAAATAAATTCTTTTTCCATTATTATCAAATTATTATTTTCAAAATAATTTAAATTATTCTCTTTAGTTGCGCATGTTAAAGTTGATTAACTTATTATTTAATTATATCAATTAAATAGTAAAATACTACAATCATATTACTTAGTCATTAATATACTCAATATTTTTATAAATATAATAAAAGGTGAAATTATGAATAATATGGAACCAAAAAAAGTAGGAAATATGGATTTATTTCATGGTACTACTAATTTAGCATTAAAATATGACAAAGGTGTAATAATTGCAGCTGATAAAAGAGCGTCCATGGGATATATGGTAGCATCTCCATCGGTAAAGAAATTACTCCAAATTGATAATAGAAATGTGATGTCAATTGCTGGACTTCCATCTGATGCGATGTACTTAGGAAAGTTATTGAGGGCACAAATTAATTTATATGAATTAGAAAGGGAAAGAACAATTACAAGTAAAGCGGTAGCAAATTTACTTTCTACTATACTACATAATCAGTATAGAACTGGTTTCCCATTTTTTGTTGGATTATTATTAGCAGGATATGATGACAATGGAGGGCATATCTATAACTATGATGCGTCAGGTAGCATAACTGACGATCCTTTCACATCTACAGGTTCTGGTTCACCATATGCATTAGGAGCATTAGAAGCTCTTTGGAGAGAAAATCTCACATTAGAAGAAGGATTAGATATTGCCTTGACAGCTTTAAAAAGTTCTGTAAAAATTGATATAGCATCTGGTGATGGAATGGATTTATTCATTATAGATGCGGATGGCGCAAGAGAGCTTGAAAAAAGTAAAATGGCCGAAATTTTAGGAGACAGATATCCATTTCCTAAAAAGGATGTAGGAGGAAACTAAAATGTTTGGACCAAACGCATCACAAGGTTATGATAGGAGTTCTATCATGTATGCTCCGGATGGAAGAATAATACAAACGGAATATGCTAGAGAAGCAATGAGAAGAGGATCAATTGCACTGGCGATAAGATCAAACCAAGGAGTAGTCTTAGCAGGGAAATTAAAAGTAGTTGACTTAGATTTTCCTAATTCAAAAATTAGTAAAATAGATGAACATATATCAGTTATCTTTTCGGGATATGCTGCAGATGGTAGGGTAATTATCGATAAGGCTCGAGTAGAAGCTGCGATACATAAATTGACTTATGATGAGACAATCGATTTAAGAAATTTAGCTACTACACTCGCAGATTATACACATCGATTTACAGTTCAAGGTGGTTTAAGACCTTTAGGTATAGGATTATTGATTGCGGGAGTCGATGATTATAATAATGAACCAAATGTCTATTTCTTAAATCCTGGAGGTAATTTTACAAAAACTAGAGCAAAAGCCATAGGAGACGGAGATGGTAAGGCGATGAAGTTTTTAAAAGAAAAGAATGAAACCAAGAATATAGATGACATGACAATTGATGAATTGATCGATTTAGCTAAAGAAACTATTAGACATGTTTCAGAAGAAGAATTAAATGATGATGAAATTGAAATATGGTCAAAAAGTGTTATGAGTTCATAAATAAATTAAAAATTGAATTACAATAAGTGATGAATTTAATACATAAACCATATAATATATAAGTTTCAATCGTATAATATAGGCCGTATTTATGAAAATAATATTATTACATTCAGATAAGTTTGAGTATGTTCCAAAGAAAAAAGCAATAAAATCAGCAGAACAGATAAGTAAAGAGACTGTAAGTGTTGACGAAGCATTAGTTGCGATGATATCGGTTGAAAAAAATGATGAAAAAGACTCTGAAACAATTACAAAGAAAGCCATTAAAGATATTTTAGAAGTTAAAAAAGAATTAAAAGTTGAAAATTTGGTTTTATATCCGTGGGTGCATTTGAGTTCTAATCCAAGCAGACCTGATTTTGCACTTTCCATTTTAAGAAATATGGAAAAAAATTTGAAAGATATGAATGAGTTCAAAATACTAAAAAGAGCACCATTTGGTTGGTATAAAGGATTTGAAATTAAGGTAAAGGGGCATCCATTGTCAGAATTAAGTAGAGAAATAAATACGGATATAATTGATGACACTAAACCTATGGAAAGTAAATCTATAGAAGAAGAGGCTCAAGTGAAACATGAATATTTTGTTTATCATAATGGAGAGAGACTTGACCCAAAAAAATTCAATTTTGACAATAATAAAAACTTAAAAATATTTTTCTCATATGAGACTGATGGAAATAGATCAAATGATAAAGCTCCTGCACATGTAGAATTGATGCAGAATTTAGAATTAGTAGATTATGAACCTGCTTCTGACTCAGGAAATTTAAGGTGGTACCCTTCAGGTTGGCTAATAAAAAGACTGATAGAAGATCATGTAACTAATGTTCATATAGAAAATGGAGCATATTGTGTCGAAACACCAATAATGTATGATTTTTTACATCCATCCTTAGAGGCATATATGAATAGATTTCCTGCAAGACAATATACCATAAGGTCAGGGCAAAACAATTACTTTTTGAGATTTGCGGCTTGTTTTGGACAATTTTTGATTGGTTCAGATGCGACAATTAGTTATAAAAATTTACCATTGAAATTATTTGAAATGACTCATTACTCATTTAGAAGAGAACAAAGTGGTGAGCTAGCAGCTCTTAGAAGATTGAGAACATTCTCTATGCCGGATCAGCACACAATAGTAGCAGATATTGAAATGGCTAAAGATGAGTTTAGAAAACAGTTTATCTTGTGCCTTAAAATGATGAATGATTTTGAATTAGAATATGAGGGCGTATTTCGGTTTCAAAAAGAATTCTATAATGAAAATAAATCATGGATTGATAAAATGATATCAGAAGTCGATAAACCAGTGATGTTAGAATTATTTGATAAGAGGTATGCATATTTTGTATGTAAGTTTGAATTTAATGTAGTTGACCAACAGAAAAAGGCAGCAGCTTTATCGACAGTTCAAATTGATGTTGAAAATGCAGAGAGATTTGATATTAAATATGTTAGTAAAGATGGTAAAGAAAAATTCCCATTAATACTTCATACGTCATTATCTGGTGCAGTTGAAAGAGTATTGTATGCAATACTTGAGAAATCTGCAAAAATAATGAGAGAGGGGAAAAAACCTAAATTCCCATTTTGGCTGACCCCTATACATGTAAGACTACTTCCAGTAGCAGATAAACATTTGGAATATTGTGTTGATTTATCTAAAAAATTGGAAACTCATGGCTTAAGAGTTGATATAGATGATCGCAATGAAAGGGTAGGCAAGATGATAAGAAATGCTGAAAGAAATTGGATACCTTTTATTTTTGTTATTGGAGATGATGAAATTAAAAATGGAGTACTAAAAGGTAGATTGAGAGGAGAAGAAGATCGAGATTTTGAGGTGGAAGAACTAATAACCTTCTTGAAAGATAAAACAAGAGAATACCCAATAAGAAAACTACCTATGTCTAAATATTTGAGTAAAAGACCTATTTTTTATTCAAGAGGTAAATAATTATAGATCAAATTCAAGGACCCTAGAGTCAGTTACATTTAATTGTCCTACGCGTCTTATTATGAATTTAACATCCATAGATTTTGGTATTAATAATAAATCAATATTCCTTGATTGTTTCATTGATGGAGAGGATTTAACTAATTTAAATTGGCCTGAATGAATTTTAATTGACGTTCCAACTTTTAAATTTTGATCTATTTGTAAAGATGGATCTAATATACCAATAATGAGTTTTTTTTCCCATTCAATTGTTTTTACTAAAATAGCGTTACCTATTGTCTTAAACGAGATCTCACTTGAACTTATGACATCTAAAAAATCTTGAAATATTGGATTAAATTCAGAAATATCAAGATATTTTGATGGGTCTATTATTAATTTTTGAGTGTCAATCGGTTGATTTTTGATTTGGTAGTCGGATAATTGTATTGATTTGAATGTAGAACTTGCAGATGAGAGAATAGTATTGAAATCAGGCTCAAATTTCATATTATCAGAAAATGATAGAGGTAATAATATTTCAATTATAGACCTAATATGCGTATCTTCATTTGCATTTTGAGATAGTATGATAGATTGGTGAAGTAATAACCAAGCGATTTCAAGCTTACCTACACTGATAAATTGAACGGCTAATTGTAAAACAAATTCAATTTCATTTGATGATTTTGCAATAGCTGCTTCTTCAACTGATTTAGTGGTAATTATAGTCATAATTATAGATAAAATCCTATGCAATTCTAAAATATCTTGACGACTTCGTTTTATACATAATTCAATAAATGAAGGTGTGAAATAGATTTTTAATCTATTTATTTGCTCAGTCAGTAGAAAAATAGTTATCCTCTGTAAATGTACTTCTATATCTAAACGGTCTTCCACCTCTGAATTCTCTAACATTATTATAAATAATTGATCAATAAATGATTGAGCATCGGATAATCTATGTTCTCCAATAGCGATGGTAGATTTCAATAGTAAAATATGTGCTAACGTGGTTAGAGCTTCTTTATATATCAAATCATCCTCTGTAAATATTTGCATTCTTACTTCGGTAATTAAATCTGTTAAACGATTTACGATTTCATTGAGCTCAAAATTTAATTGGTTATATTTTCCTTCATTAATCATATCAATATAATATGAAATGTCAGTCCTTACTATTTTGACAAAATTTTTTAATTCAATATATTCTTGAAAGTCATGGATCTCATTTTGAGAGGTTTGGGGAGGTTCTACGTTTGGACTTTGGTTACGTATCACATCTAGTGCAGAGTCCATAATTTTTTGTATACGGACTACCGGATCATATCTCCCTTTGGACTCAACGCTATAGGTGATTTCATCTGCGAATATTTTTTCATGCAATTTTGAAAGTATATTTGAGTCCTGTTTGTTAGTAGCTTTTTCAATTAATGATAATAAAAATGCGGAATTCATCATAGCAGTTTGTCCTAATTTTTGACTAACTTCTACGAGACGCCAATCAGATGAAACTATGGGATTATTATTAATTGAATTTAAATAAGACAAAGACATGTCAGGTAATTGAGGTAATTGTATATCGACCTTATTTTGAGCAGAAGTACAAAAACTACTTAGCTTAGCATTATCAGTTTTTACTACTTCAATAAGTGGTTCAATAGACCGACGCATATACCATCTCATTTCATCTATAACAAAATCGGTTACTTGAATTTGAATTTCTAAATTTTTTAGGACATCATTAAATTCTTTATATGCTCGTGGTGATGTACTAAAACCAGATATGAAAAAATTAGTATCAATTATGAATGTAATTGCCATATATATGGATATGTAAATTCAAGATCTTTATTAGTAACTGATGGTCAATTAAAAAAATATGTAAAAATATATTATATTTAGATTTTTTATGAAATAACATTGATCGCAATGACTATGCTATTATGTGGATATAATTATGATAAAGTTGGAATAAGTTATGAAATTAAAATATTTATTCAAAATTATAATTTTGATAAGTATTTTGATGAGTAGTAATATTGTAAATGGTATAAATTCAGATAACAATTTTTATCGAAGATCACTTACCCAAATTGGTGAATTAAGTGCAGAATTAAATTTATTAGATACTCAAATTGAATATGGAAATGAATTAATCATTGAATTTGGATTGACGAATAATTCAGCAGAATATATAGGTAATGTGAGTTATATATTACTATTAATAGAAAATGCGGTGAATTTAGAAAATTTCACCGTTGCGGATGGAGGTTATACCATATTAGATAATGATACATCTATTGATGATAAAATGACATATTTGTTAGAGTCAATCCCAGTAGATAATGATCCTTTGATACCAGGAGATTATGGAGTTTATTTAGAATTCGAATTAAATAATGGAACTAATTTTGTTAACTATGATTATTTTGAAATTTTTCCTCATGAAGGTGCATATCTTGATTATAGTTTTTCAGATAACGAAAATAAAGAGAAAATTTCGGGACCTATAGATTTAGGTCTAAATGAAAGTAGAGAATTTTCAATTATTCTAACGAATAGTGGGAGTGGAAATGCTTTGAATGTTTTATTGAATATAAAATCAATAAATTCACCACTTGAGGTAGAGTCAGGAGGTTTAAGTGAAGGTGTAAGAGTACCAATTTTAATTCCACTAGAACAAATTGCATATAATTTTACAGTTAATAGTCCTGATTTTGGGGTTTCTGGTATCGAATTTTCATTAGTTTACAATAAAACATCTGGTAGATTATTTGAGATATCACCTTCTATTGAGTTTCATACAACTCCAAATGTTAAGGGTGTTCTCGTTGGAATTGAAGATATTACAGAAGGGGAAAATTTTGAGATAGAGATGTTAATTGAAAATAAAGAAAATCAAAATTTTTCAATGAAATTTTATTTAGTATCAGATTCTGTAAGTTTTTCACCAGTTGAAACTCAAATGTTGAATATCGAACCTGGATTATTTAAGTATAATTTCTTGGGTATTGCATTTAGAAATGGCACATTTGCAGTATCATTATTTATGACATATTTTGATTTTGATGGAGCAGATGAAGTAAACATTAGAATTTCAGAAATATTACTTGAAGTGAAAAATAGTCCGGATATAGTACTTGAGGTCGATGATACTCTAACAACGATTTTATTGATACTTTATTTATTATTATTATTATTTATTTTTGCAATATCTATTAGCCGAAAAGTTAGGAAAAATATTTTAAGAAAAATTATGAAAATTACATTTTTACAAGATTTAGAATTTGATCAGACAAAAATTATTATAGATGGGTCAAATGTTTGTTGGGATGATTTAGATGAGAAAGGAAAACCTAAGTTAGAAAATATTAAATTAGCAAAAAAAGTTATGAGTAAAAATAAATTTGAAGATATTATCATTGTGGTTGATGCTGCATTAAGATATCAGATCCAAGATAGAAAACAATTAGATAAAGAAGCAAATGAGGGTTTTATAAAAGTATTACCTGCAAAAGTTGATGCAGATAAATTTATTTTGAGACTGTCTAGAGACACAGGTGCTTTAATTTTGACTAATGACCTATATAAAGAGTATAGAGATGAATTTGATTGGATTGATAAAAAAAGAGTCCCTTATTCGATCATAAATGGAGAACTATACTTACATCCTATTTATGATGATGATAAATAAGTTTCAATTAAATCGATTAATTTTAACTTGGTAGGATTGTTTCCCATAATAAAATTTCCTTGACCTCCACCTTTAAATCCATTATTTTTGAGATAATCTGATAGATCTGAAGTTAAATTTTGAGATCCAGTTAAGACAAAAAAAGTTGAATTTTGATCTTCAATCAATATTATTTTATCAGGTTTTATGTCCCCATAATAACTCAAAATTATACTGCGGTCAATTTTATTGACAAAAGAATAAATTAATGTGAAGTTGTGAATATTTTTTGATACTGTATTTCTTAATTGCAGATTTAAAATATCATATTTGTTTTTTAATAGTTCTTTTTTCATATTGATATTATTAGTGTATATTCTTTCTAATTCCTGAAATATTGACTTAGGCGAGGTTTTGATTAAATTCGAGATTTTATAAATTAATTTGGTCTGGTTAGTCAAATAGGTCTCTGCATCATGACCGGATATGAATTTTAATTTATTGTTTTCAAGTTTTCGAACTGCCACAATTTGAATATCAGAAGTATTTTCGACATGGGTACCTCCACAAGGATTGAGGTCAATATCTTTTATCTCAACTATACGATATATAGAGTGCAGATCTGAAATACTTCCCCTCAATTTTAAATCAGATATGTTTTCTTTATCAAAAAATTTTGAATTAATGGGGTGTGATTGTGAGATATGTGAATTTACCTTATTTATTCCTTTTTCTAAAATATCCCAATTTAATTTTTTATCAAACTCAATTTCTGAAGATTTTAGATCGATTGTTGCCTTTACAGTATCATATTCAAAATCTTCCATGAAAATTGCACTGATTAAGTGTTGGCTGGTATGATTACGAGAAAGGTTGATACGTCTACTTTTGTCAATTTTTGCAGAAATTATTTCATTAGGTTGAAACTCATTTTTATTTAATTTTAACCATACCTCATTATCAATTTCTTGTACATCGATTACAGATGATTTGGTTGTGGAGGTAGATATTACTCCATGATCTGAAGGTTGTCCACCTCCTTCGGGGTAAAAATAATTTTCATTAAGTCTAATTAGAGTACCATTTATTTCTTTAATTTCTGAACTAAAGGTTGTGATTTGTGGGTTAAGCCAATATTTTTTCATGTCAAAAATTGCTTTATTTTTTTCATATAAATCGTGATGATGTTTCATAATTTATGATTTCAAAAATAGTTAAAATAGATATCTGAAATAGATTGTGTAATCAATTGAATTATAGATTTAGTTATATTTTTGATTAGGTATGAATTATGTACATAGATGACCTATTCATCAAATCTTCACTTATAATTTACTCTGTTTTTGTTTATATATTAATTTCATTTATTATTTTATATGCAAGCAGAAACTGCACAAATCCTAAAAATTAATCCTATTAATATAAAATTGAGTATAAAAGATTTGATAATAATATCTTTAAACATCAATAGTAAATTATCTATGAAAGATTTATATTCAAGCTCATTATCAAAGAGTTTGCAATATAAGAAATTACTAAATTATAGACTTCCTAAATTTGAAATTTATAAAAAATTAATAAAAAAACTATATAATAATGGCTTAATTAATTTTTCAGTATCCAAGACAAATATAATTGAGCTATATTTATCAGATAAGGGTATGCAAGAATATAATTATCTGATGCATAATATTAACCAATTATATTATGGAAATCATTGAATTCAATTTTGATTTTTATTACAAATGATGCCAATCAATTTTTAAGCGAGGTAAAGGAGGTTAGAATATGAGTGAATTTGAAGAATTTGAAGCAGAGGAAATGCAAAATATTTCTGTCAAGATCACAAGTAAACAATCTGAAGCATTATCAGAATTACAAAGAAGAGATAGGTATCCAAGTAGATCAGAGGCAATTAGGGCAGCCATTAGAGATCTAATAAAGACAACAGAGGGTAAATATTGATAAATGAAGGTAAAGTTACTTTGGGCAGTCATTAAATGCCCTGATTTAAAATGTTCAAAACATATGATATCAAAGTATGGTGCGAAAAGAAAAAATTGTCCATACTGTGGTCGTTCATTCAAAGTTAGCGATAATTTCATCTTAGGTGAAACAACTCAAGAAAAAGCGAGAAAAAAAGTAAAAAATTTAAATAAAAATATAAGATAAGCCCCAAGCGGGAATTGAACCCGCGACTTGTTGCTTACGAGGCAAACGCTCTACCCCTGAGCTATTGAGGCTATATATCTTAATTTAAACGTCATTAAATATGAATTGATTTGTATGGCAAAAAATTGCAATGATAATAAAAGCATGAATAAATTTTGTAGAATTTATCTAAATAGATTTGAAATTAACTTTTCAAGTGTGATTATCTGACTTTGACTATATTTCTGTTTATTGAAATATACTGCTTCACGACAATCCTCATCTATGACTGGTTTTTCAAATTCAAAGTCATATATTAATGGATAAATTTGACACCCTTGAGGTCTATTTTCGTATATGGTACATTTTCCTTGATTTGATAAGAAATAACATATATTCCCCAAGATCGATTTTTTGTTTCTTAACTGCCAATAACCATCAGTTCCTTTGGGATCTAAACAAAATTCATTTTTATCGTAACCTAAATTTTCAATTCGATTAAGATCATCATCAGTCAATATCATTTCAGTTTCGATACAACATTTATAACAACCCATAAAATCACATTTGACTGATTTAGAGTTGACTTCTGAATTTGGTTTTACCACATTTATTATTTCGTTTGTTTAGATTTAAAGTTTTTTTATATTTATAGGATAGAATTTTTTATATGCGCTGTTATTTTTTCGGGATCTATTTCAAAAATTTCCGTAATATTATTTTTACCATAATTTTCTAACGCGTCATAATAACACTCTTTCAATATATGTGCATCCATATTTTCCCTTATTTTATCTTTGGAATATCCTCTTTTTTTGAGTCTTTCAAAAATTATTGACTGAGGTGGTGATAATACAAAACAATGAGATAAGTATTTTTTTGAGATTATATTACTAATATGTCCTTCAATAATTATGAGTGGATCTCTGATAGAATTCAACCATGTTTCTAATTCAATTTTTAATTTATGTTCATCAATTATAGATGCATTACGGATTTCATCATATCCGTCTATGCATTCTAATTTGGTTGCTAAATCCAACATATTGTAATGAGGAAGATCAATTTGAGATGAAATAGTTGTTTTTCCTGCACCTGGTGTGCCAGTAATTAGGATGACTTCAACCATCAAAAAATCTCCTTTTTATAAAGTCAAAGGGCTTGATAATACTGATAAATAATACCCCAATGATTACAGTAGATGTTAATCCTAGCATATACCACAGATTTATGTTAGATATTATATCAATATCTTGTTTTTCAAAAAGATGACCATCTCCTATATGGAGTATAAAGCTAAGGTTTTCATGATAAGGTTGACAATCAAAAGTACATTTTATTATAATAGAGGTATCAACAGAGGGCAAATATGACTCACCCATAATAATATTTGATACATTCTCATTTGTTGAAGGAGACGTTAAATTAAAACCGATACCTAATTCTTCTAAGTAAATTTTATGATCTCCCTCGATAGAGTAAGCAGAAATAAGAATTGCATTTCCAAAAACTAAATTATACAATTCATCATAATGAGTAGATTGATTTCTTGCAGATTTTATTGAAATACCTTCTTCGATTAATCGCTCATATTTTACCATATCCATGACAGTGTACTCAACGTTTGAAGTTATTAATTCAATTTTATATGTTCCATCATCATTTTCTAATAAAGATTGGTCTGTGAAAGAGTCTTGAGAGGATACTTTGTTTGAAAGTAGAAAAATAAGTATTAATAAAAATATTATTTGTCTACGTACCATATATAATTTTAGTATAAATATACTAATAAAAATAAACAGATTATTACATAAATAATAATTTTAACAACCATTAATAAAGAAAAATCATGTACCTTCGTCATATGAATTATGATAATCAATTTGACTTTTTGTTAATTTATCTAATTCATAATTCATACTCTCTAATTTTAATGTGGCAATTTGTTTATCGACTTCATATGGTAATGTGTAAACTTTATTTTCGGATCCAATAGATCCAGAGGCGAGTTGAATTAATGCCATCAATTGTCCACAAAAACTCATATCCATCACTTCACTGGGATGACCCTCTGCTGCTGCTAAATTTACCAATCGTCCTTTACCAATCAAATAAATCACCTTCCCATTTTCCAATGTGATTTCCTCATTATTTTGACGAATCTCACGAATATTAATTGATTTATCATATAATTGATCAACTTGAATTTCAACATCGTAATGTCCAGTATTTGCAACAATTGAACCATTTTTCATGTCTAAAACATGCTCATAAGTTATTATATCTTTCATACCAGTTGCGGTAATAAATATGTCACCGATTTTTGCTGCATCATCCATTTTCATGACTTGAAAACCGTCCATGGCAGCTTTTAGCGCAGCGACGGGATCTATTTCAGTAACTATGACGTTTGCGCCTAACCCTAATCCTTTATGAGCGACTCCCGAACCACATTTTCCATAGCCTGCTACAACTAAATTTTTACCTGCGAAAAGAATAGACGTCGAGCGTATAATTCCATCCAAAGTTGATTGACCAGTACCATAATAATTGTCAAAATGTGATTTTATAGGTGAGTCATTTACAGCAACAATAGGATATTTCAAAGCACCATCACTAGCCATTGATTTTAATCGTTGAACACCTGTGGTTGTCTCTTCTGTCCCACCAATAATATTATCGATTAAATGTGATTGCGAATTGTGAACAGTAAAAATTAAATCTGCACCGTCATCTAAAGTAAGAGTGGGGTTGAATTCTAAGGTTTTATTAAGTGCCCAATAGTACGACTCTCGATCCATGCCATGCCATGCCCAAATTTTCACACCTTCTATTGCTAATGCTGCTGCAACCTCATCATTTGTGGATAAAGGATTACAACCAGACCATGCAACATCAGCACCTGCCAAAAGAAGAGTTTCAATTAAAACAGCAGTTTCTTTGGTAACATGAAGTGAACCTGCAATTCTCATTCCTTTGAGGGGTTTAGTGATAGCATATTCTTTTCGTAATTGCATTAAAACTGGCATTCTGCTTTCAGCCCAATCGATACGCATTCGTCCTTTTTTTGCTAAGGCAATATCTTTTACCTTGTAATTTTGTGTCTCGCTTAATTGTTCCACATCATCTACACCATGCGTATACTATAAAAGTTATTGATGGATAGTTAGATGATTTTATCGAATACAATATAAAAATCGGGCTTCCGTGATTTGAACACGGGACCTGCCGGTGTTTGCGTGGCTGTCAAATCCTTCATTGATCACCATTTAAATGACCTCAGATATGTGAGATAATACTCTACAGCCGGCCGCTCTGCCGCTGAGCTAAAGCCCGAGAGATTAGAAACATTATTTTACAAACAATAGAATGTCTGAGAAATAATGGAATTCCGATTTTACCTCAAAGATTATAGAATATAAAGAAAGCGAATGTTTATTAATAAAAATTTGTGTATTAACCCTTTGATTGCTTCATTTAAAGAATAATTGATAAGATGTAATAATTCGGTATAGATAGAATTTTGAGTATGGTCTCCGATAAGAAATTTAATAATAATTTAATTGATTAATGTTTATATGAAAGACAAATTAGTAATGTTTATGTTAATAATTTTACTAATTTTTCAAAATGTGCAGTTTGAGAATGATAACTTTGAAGAAAAATATAATGAAAATTTCGATATATTAGAAGAAAATATTGATACACAAAAATTGGATATATTCTCTTCAGAGAATAATAAAATTGACTACAAGCTTCAAAAAATATTAGATAATAATGATGCTCATAATAATTCAATGGCTGAGAGATTATTAGTGTATTCTGAAAAAGAAAAGTTATCCTATGAAGAAATTATACCTCCAATTAAATATGGAAACAAATATTTGCATTTTATTGATAGCCCAAATATTAGCTTATTAAGAGAGTTATATCTTGATCCGAATACAAATTATATTTTTTCAGATTATGAGGTAAATTATAATGAGTTAATGGAATTTTCTAATAAAGATAAATTAGACAGTTATGAAGCCCAAGACATTATGGAAATTGAGTTAGTACATGAAGAATACAATATCAAAGGAGATGGGGTAAAAATAGGGGTAATTGATAGTGGAGTTGATTTTGGATCCAATGATATGATTAATTCAGCATATATTGATGATAGTGGATATTTAGCATCGTTTGATGTCACAGGAACTGGAGTTGCTCCAACTAGTGCTTCATTGACACCAATCATTTCCCAGGGTCGAACATATTTAGAGTTAGAAAATAAGGAATTAGATGTTTTTATATGGGAAGAACAACGTATTGCAACTTCAAATCAATTAGGAATCCAATTACAAAATTTAGAAATAACCGATATTGAACATATTTCATTATCGGAAATTTACAAAGTCGGTATTGCAAGACAAGTGAGTTTAGTTGAAAATATGCCAACACAATATTTTATTTTTGTTTTAGTTGATACTGTTGAATTTGGAGTATATGATAAGATGTATATCGATATGGAAACCTCATTAGCCATCACATTAGTTCAGTCAGGGTTAATACTACCAAGTGGTAAAACATTTATTCAATTAAGCGAATTTGATATTACAAATGATGAAGCAATAGGAGAAAATAATCCAATAGGAGCGAAGGATATTAATGGAGATGGAATTTTTGATATCTCATTTGGAGGATTAGGTAATGCATATGACCTATATGGAATTTCGAATAAATTTATTGTACAAGGAATAGACCCTTCGGGTGAAATTATTGGAATGATATATGACTCTGTTGGGCATGGGACTTCCTCTGCAAGTTGTATAGCTTCAGATGGGGAGATAGATTTTCCAATTTTTGATACAAGAATAACAGAAGAAATTGAAAATAATAAGACAGTCAGATTAAAAGGAGCAGCACCTGATGTGAAAATAATTGCACATAAAGCATTTCAATTATCAGAATTCATAATTGGATGGCATTGGACAGCAGGTCATAAATTACAAGAAGTGAATGGACAGGTAATTTGGATACAAGATGATGAGAATTTAGTACAAATATCGTCTAATTCATGGGGAAATGGAGCAGTAGTACCTGATGATTATATGAAAGGTTTTGATCCATACTCAATGTTATTAGACCTATATAGTATGGAAGGGGACGGAGAAATACTTTATGACAATTATCCGGGAGTGATATTTGTAGTTTCTGCAGGTAATGGAGCTCCAGGATTCGGTACAACTGCGACGCCTGCGTCTGCAGCAATGGCTATTACTGTGGGTGCATCGACATATTATCACTTTATAGATGATAATAAAGGCAAAAATGATTTAGCGTGGTTTAGTG